>Ga0315277_10001696_pt1 | contig 31601 bp, 19 predicted proteins | sample YL17G05_15_MG_FD_203695 | JGI IMG/M metagenome (GOLD analysis project Ga0315277, IMG submission 203695) | Sediment microbial communities from Yellowstone Lake, YNP, Wyoming, USA - YL17G05_15 | ecosystem: Environmental > Aquatic > Freshwater > Lake > Sediment | place: USA: Wyoming | collected...
ACATACAGATTTTGAAAAAGCAAGCAGAAAATTCTGAAGCCGCAGAATTTTTGTTTTAATGGCTCCGTCGGGATAGCAAGCCAAAGTGGGGTCGCGACTGTGCTACTCTACTGTCTGAACTGCAGGGATTTCTCTGTGCTTCTTGATGATGCGAGAATACAAGAAAATCAAGGCCCCTGCGGCGGAAATTCAGGCGCCGCAATTCAGAGCCGGGCTCCCCCAAAAAACCGAGTTCGGGGCACAGGCTACTCAACTCCAGATCTCCGACCGCGCAGTCTAGCAAATCCACCCAAGGAATTCGGGAATCGAGCAGTCCCCCCGAACTGCAGTAGAAGATGGACAGAGCGCAGCACACTGGGATATCCTCGCGGCATCAACGCAGGCGACGTTCGCCGCCTGCATCAGGAAGGAGGCAGAACATGAAGCCAGTGGATGTCGCCATGATCGACCGCCGGGATTTTCTGATGAAAGCAGGTTCGGCCGCCGCTCTGGCCTTCGCCGCGGCAGGCCCGGGTTTCGCGGCGCCGGGACGGCAGAAACCGGCGGCCCTGCAGTTTCCACCGCTTCCCTACGATCAGAAGGACCTGGAACCCGCCATTTCCGCCAACACGCTTTCGTTCCATTATGGAAGACATCATCAGGGCTACTTCAACAATGTCGTCAAAATGATTGCAGGTACGGAATTCGAAAGCATGCCGCTCGAGGACATCATCCAGAAAACTGCAGGCAGGACCGACCAGACTTCCTTGTTCAACAATGCCGCCCAGGTTTTCAACCACACGTTTTACTGGAACAGCATGAAGCCGGGAGCCGGGGGCGAACCCGGCGGCAGGATCGGCGACCGGATCCGGGCGGACTTCGGCGGCTATGCCAAATTCGCCGAGGAGTTCTCCAACGCCGCCGCCACGCAGTTCGGCAGCGGCTGGGCCTGGCTTGTGCTCGATGGCGGCCGCCTGAGAGTCATCAAAACGGCCAACGCCGACACCCCCATTGCCAGGGGAATCAGGCCGCTGCTCACGATCGACGTCTGGGAGCATGCCTACTATCTCGATTACCAGAACCGGCGCGCCGACTACATCAAGGCTTTCGTCGACAAACTGGTGAACTGGCCCTTTGCCGAAAAGAACCTCGGCGCCTGAGCGCTGAAAGCGCGCGGCATCCCAACCTCCCACCGTACCTGGTTGCGGCCGAAGGTCGCGGCAGGCGAAATGAGCTGCCATTAGACCGTTATGCGCAGCGTAACGGGAATTTTGTTCTCGTTGGAAGTCAGAAGCCGGAAGCCAGAAGGGGCGCAGCCCCCTGATTAGTTTTCGGGAAGTGAACCCTGCCGTTGCCGGGCGCGTACATGATAGTGCGGGCTGATGATCCTTGCCCCCAGAAACGATTTGGTCGCACGGATGGATAAACCTTGAACTCCATGGCCCAACAGGAAATATCGAACGAGCCCGCCTCTAATGCGGCCGAGTTGATGAACCGGGTGCAGCAAGGGGATATGAATGCGTACCAGGAGATCGTCCGTCTTTACCAAAGAAGGGTTTACCGGGTCATCAGTTCCTACGTGCGCAATCCGGATGATGCCATGGAAGTCTTGCAGGACACGTTTCTCAAGGTTCATACAGCGCGCCATACTTGGGATAAGAACTGTTCGTTTTCAGGCTGGATATACCGGATCGCCATCAACGCCGGCATCGATCGCTACCGGCGCTCCGACCGTGGCCGGAGTTCGTCGCTGGAGGATGTAATGGAGAGCCAATTGCACGAATCCGCCACTTCACGCCCCGGCGGCGGCCCCATGGATTCCATCCGGGCCGGCGAACGCCGGCGCGCGCTCGAAAAGGCAGTGCGCCGCTTGCCCCAGCGGCAACGAGAAGTCGTTTCCCTGCGCTATTTTGGCGAAATGCAGCTGGAGGAAATCGCGACGCTGCTCGACTGCCCGCTCGGCACCGTGAAATCCAACCTGCACAAAGCGATCATGAGCCTCAAGGCAATGCTCCATGCCCAAAAGGGAGTCTTTGATTATGAGTAGCTGCATGTATATACAACCATTGCTCGTTCTATACGCGGAAGGCGCCCTGGAAAGAGACGAAAAACAGCTCGTCGAGGCGCACTTGAGCGGATGTCCACAATGCAATGACGAGGCAGCCGGGATCGCGCGCATCCGGGGCTGGCTGGCCGATCCGGAACTTTTTGCGCCGCAACAAGATATGGCGTGGCGGCTTTTGCCTGAAAAACTTGCCGCCCGCGTGCGCGCGCCGCAGGTTGAGCAAAAACGGCGGTTCCCCCTGCGTTTCCCCAAATGGGCCTTTAGTGCTGCAGCCGTTGTGGCCCTTGCCTGTGGTCTTGTCTGGATGATGCGCTACCGGACATCAGCGCCGCAGCTCGCGGGACCGGCACCGATTCGGGCGGGAAACGAGGCCTTTCTGGAACGCATGCGCACTGTGTACGCACGCGAGGCAACCGCCCAATATCTGAACGCATGCCAGGAGCTTCTGCTCGATGTGATGAATGCCGACACCACCTGCGGCGGAGAACGCGTCGATGTTGCGCTCGAGGTGTCCCGCGCGCGCGAACTCCTCCGCCAGAAGCAGCGGCTGGAAACAGACTTGCAGGTCCCTGAGGCGGCGCGTGTCCGGGACTTGTGCGGTCAGCTGGAGCATCTGCTCATCAATCTGTCAATGTCGTCCGAATGCGAATCCGGCGACACATTGCGCGATATGGAACGCTATATCAAGAAGGAACAATTGCTGCTGCGCATCAACCTGTTGCAATCCGGGATTTCGTAGCCTTGTGGTATATCGTTAGGAGTCGGATATGAATTGCTTGAGTTTACCAGGGCTGATTCTGTTGTCGGTGGTGGCGCAGACGCCCGCCACCCGTGCGAACTCCGGACCGACAAAGGATCAGGAGGTCTTCAATCAGGCGAAAGTCCTCATGTTCGAACAGAAGTGGGAAGACGCGCGCCAATTGTTCCAGCGCATGATTCGCGAATTTCCGCAGAGCAACCTGCTGCCCCAGGCCTATTATCACTCGGCCTATTGCCTCCAGCTGCAAAAGAAGCCCGAGGAGACCGTCGCCGCGTACGATCAGTTCCTGCAGAAGTATCCCAAAGAACCCGATTATGCCCGCCAGGCACGGCAGAACATCGTGCACTTGTCCGCCACGCTATTCGAGCAGGGGAAAACGGCCTACCGAAGCCGATTGGTCTCGGCACTCACCGATCCGGACAAAGATGTGCGCTACCTGGCAGCAATCCGCGCCGGCTCGCTCAAGGACCGCCAGTTGGATCCGCTTTGCGTCCCCGTTCTCAAGGAAATCGTCACGAAAGAGAAGCAGCTGGATCTGGTTGCTCCCGCAACCATTGCCCTGCTCAGGATCGATCCTGCGGCACTGGCAAAACCAGCGCCCGCCAAGCCGGCAACCGCAAGGCCGGAAAAAGCAGCGCCAAAGCCGGGAAGCACCGAAGGCAGGCAATTCCACATCCAGATTTTCGAAAATGGCGAACAAAAGCCGCCCAGCGTGGAATTGAACTTTCCTATGGCCTTTGCCCAGTTGGCGGTCATGGCGCTCGATGAAGCCACCAAGGTGGAACTGCGCAAGAACGGCTTCGACATCGACAACATTTGGCAAAGCCTCAACCGGCTTGGACCTACCCATATCCTTACGCTGCGTAGCGGCCCAAGAGTGGTCAAGATCTGGATTCAGTAGTTCCCGCCGCCGCATTGGACACGAGTTGTTTGACCTTCAAATATCCGCTTGCTGACGCGCGCGGCTCCGTATCCTCCCGCCGGTTGGCTTCCATATCCCGCCGCTTTTTGCCGGGACATCAAGGGCGAAGCCCTTGGCCGGTTTACGCCAACGGCATCAAGAAATCGGCTGAGCTGCCGAAAATCTGTTGCAATTCAATTTCTGGCAATCCCCAAGGAGGCAATTCTGGAGATGCAGCGCGCGGCGCTCTGCCAGCTCGATGGCGACGAGAAGGGCGCCCTCGATCACATGAAACGTGCCGTGGAGATCTATCCGAGTTATGTTGCCGCGTGGAATAACATCGGGACCCATTATCATCTCAAAGGGGATTACGAAAGAGCCGTCCGGAACTTCACGAAGGCAATAGAACTGGATGCGGATTTTGCCGTGGGATGGATCAATTTGGCGGGCAGCCTCCTGGCTTCCGGCAAATTCAAGGATGCGGTCGAGGCAGGTAAGAAAGGCCTGAATCTCGGAGCCAGCGACGCCGTGGCCAATTCGCAGCTCGCGATGAGCCATTACTACCTGCGCGACTTCCGGCAGGCTGAAAAGCATTTTCAGCGCGTGCTGGAACTTGATCCCGCCTTCTCTCCGGCGCCCCAACTTTACCTGGCGCAGATCGCAGTTGCCGAGAAGTCATGGACGGATGCCGTCCGCTACTTCCAAAGCTATCTTGCCATCCACCCGAACGCCCCTGATGCAGACCAGATCAAGCGCATGCTAGCAATTTCCATGGAGAACGCAGCCAACCGCCTCCGGTACCCTTCATGAGCAACTGCCCTTGCAGCTCTGCTTGAAGGCGAGGATTTTAACCCTCCCAGCATCGGACAATAAAAACCAGCCGTTCTCCTGTCTTCTGTCTCCTGCTTTTGGGGAAAGTAGGACCCGTCACCGAGTTCTCCGAGGCAAATCGAGGGGCGCGACCGGATCGCGCCCCTCGAAGGATCCGTTGCCGGTTAGAAGTTGAGGCGAAGGACGAACTGGACCAATCGCCCTCCCGGATCGTTGGTGGTGGAAGTATCCCGGTACGCTGTGGCGACACGGCCCATGGTGAGGGAGCCGCTGTAGCTGCCGTCCGTCCGGAAATTGATATTGTTGAGGGCATTCAGAAACTCGGCGCGCAACTCGAAATTGGAGTGCTCGCTGATACGCGCTTTTTTCACCAGGCTCAGGTCGAACCTCATGAACGGAATCCCGTTGATCACGAATCCGCCATGGCTGCACTGTCCGGCATAGATCTCCTGGCAGCCGGCTGAGTTGGCCGGAGCGATATACCGCCCGCTGGGAATCCCATAGGCGGCGCTATAGCCCGACGGCTGGTTGAGAACATCGGTGTGGAAAGCCGCGATGGTGTTGTCGATGATGTCCTTCGGCAGCCAATAGATAATGCCGGAACCACCGCGGGATTCGCTTTTGCGGACGGCTCCACGCTGGGATTGGCAACCGGGATCTCCGACCGGGAAACCGGCACGGCTGGGTCCCGAGGCAAAGTATGGCCTGGGGGTAATCATCCGGCCGACGGCACACGGCATCAGCTACGGGCACAGCGGGTTCTTCCCCGGCTACGTTACCGAAATGATGTATTTCCCGCAGTACAAGTTTGCCGTTGCCGTTCAGGTCAACACTAGCGTCTCCAGGGCAACCGGGAAATCACTGGTCGCCTTTATCACTGATTTTGCCGACATCATCGTCAAGTCCGGAGCCAAATGAGGCCGTTGCAGAGGGTACGACCTGCAGGGCGCCTTGGGCAACGATGTACATCTCAGCCAGCGATGCCAGGACGACATCGCCGGAAAACGATTCCTTTGCCGTGAGCGCCTGGACTGAAAAATCGAAATGCGCCAGCACCACCCTGGCGCATTCGTTCTCGAAGACAAGTTCGCCGGTATCGTTGCTGAGCGCTAGTTGGGATTCACGGCTGCGCACACGATGCCTTATCGTCCAGCCGTCCGCGCGCGTTTCAAAATGGAAGGCATTGCCGGTTTCTTTCTCGAAATCCGCCGAATTCAGAAACAGCCGCGGCTTCTCTTCGTAGGGACGCCCCTGGCGGACGCAGAATGTGGCACAGTTGCCGCATTCATTGCACAGGTCATGCAGATGAAGAATCTGTCTCCGCTGGATTATCTGGAAATCCGCCTGTCCCGAGAGGGCCAATCCAATGTCGCGCCATGTCAGCACGGGAACCGGAATTTTTTGCGGCGCAACCTGATAGGCCTGATTCGCACGGTTCGGGCAGACTTCGACGCACTTGTCGCAGAACGCAGAGCATTGCAGGCAGCGTGCGGCCTCGCGGCGTGCAGCTTCCTCCGTAAGCGTCGCTTCTATCATCTGGAAGCCGCCGCGCTGATCCGGCGGCACCCTGTCCGGCCGGTGCTGTATCTCTCTGCGGGCACGCGCGCTTTTGAACAGGACGATATCGGCTTCCGTCAACGGTGCCGGATGGAATGGCAGCGTCGTGAACCGGATGCCGAATTCCCGGCACATCGCTTCGGCGGCGCGGCGCCCGTCCGCACACGCCTCGATGATGGTCGCGGGGCCCGCGACGACATCTCCGCCCGCATAAATGCGATCGGCCCCAGCCTGCCCGGTGTCCTGATTCACGGCAATAGATCCGTCTGCCTTGCGGGTCACCACGCTCCCCTCGAGGAAGAACAGGTCCGGGCTCTGGCCGGCGGCAATAATGATTGTATCGGCCGGCAACCGGAACGCGCTCCCTTTGACCGGCACCGGGCGCCGGCGTCCGTCCGCACCCGGCGCTCCCAGCGTATTGCGGAGGCATTGGAGTGCCACTATGCGGCTCCCGTTACGGAAAACGCGAACCGGGGATGCAAGTTCCTCCAGGATAATCCCCTCTTCAAAGGCATCCTTCCGGTCCTCTTCCCCTGCCGGCATTTCCGCGCGCGTGCGCCGATAAACGACCGTCACCGGATGGCCCGTGAGCCGCTGCGCCGTCCGAGCCGCATCCAAGGCGGTATCACCGCCGCCGATCACCAGGACTCTGCGTCCCAAGGTCACGTGCTCTCGGCGCCTGGCCTTGTCGAGAAGATCCAGAGCAGACACCACGCCGGGCCCATCGGCCCCCTCCAAAGGCAGATCCGTGTTTGCCTGAAATCCGCTCGCAATGTAAACCGCATCAAAGCCCGACCTCAGCAATTCTTCCGGCGGCCGGGTAATGGGGTGTGAGTAATGGATCGTGACTCCCAGAGCCCTAATCCGTTCCACATCCCCGCGGATGATTGCCGACGGAAGGCGGAACGCCGGAGCCATGCGCATCATGCCGCCGGCAACGTTTTTGGCCTCGAAAATGGTCGCGGCGACACCGTTCAGCACAAGGAAATAGGCAGCAGACAAGCCTGACGGCCCGCTGCCAATAATGGCAACTTTTTTTGCCTGGGCAGCCCCCGCGGCCGGCGTTACCTTGCCATGTTCCGCGGCAAATCTTTTCAGCGCCCGGATCGCCACCGGTTCGTCGTAGTTCGTCGCCGTCCGCGTGCAGCATTTCTGGCACAGTTGCGTGCAGACGTAGCCGGTGATCCCCGGCAGCGGATTGCGCGCCATGATCACTTCCAGCGCCCGGTCGTATTCCCCCAGCGCGATCAGGCGGGCATACTCCGGAACATCCTGCCGAATGGCGCACGGCTCGACACAGGGGGCTGCGATGCAGTCGAAAAGGTCCAGTCCGGATGATGTTTTCGGAAGTCCGCCGGCATTCCATCTCTTCTGATAGCGCGGATCCTGGCGCGCCTCCGCGGCCGCCCGTTCCAGACTCCGCAGCGGATCGCACGCCAGATCATCAAGGCTCCCGGCGCCGCTTGCGCGCATGGCGGCATCCAGATTATCCATATACTGCAGGAGCCGCGAATAGCCGCCGGGTTTGAGGATGTCGGAAGCGGCCGTGACCGGCCTGGCGCCGCAGGCCAACAACGTGCTCACATTGAGCGCATCCGCGCCCCCGGAGAACGAAACGCGCAGATTGCCGGCAAACTCTGAGGCAAGTTTCCAAAACAGCTGCAGGGCCAGCGGATAAAGCGCCCGCCCCGACATGTAGGCTTCGCCGCCCGGCAATCTTCTCCGGTGATTCACCGTGGCCAGAGTGTTGCTCAGCTTGACCCCAAAAGCGCGTCTGCAATCCGCCGCGACACTCTGGAGCGAACGGATGAGTTCCACCGCGCGTGGAAACGCCAGATCATGCTCGAATACCGCGCCCGGGATCAGGATTTCACGAAAATCAAGATCTTCATGAAGGATCGTCTCCACCGCATCCCGGCCTAGCAGCGTGGGATTCAGTTTGATCCATGTATGCAGTCCCCGGTCGTTCAGAAGATGGCGTGCAATATGCTCGATTTCCTCCGGCGGACAGCCGTGCATGGTCGAAAGGGTGACGTTGTTAGTGATCCGGCACGGGATCTCGATGTCCGCAAAATGGGGAAAGCGCCTGCCAAGGACCGCTCGGATTTCTTCCAGCTCCGCCGAGGCATCCGCCATGGAATCCATGAACCTGCTCATCGGCGCGCTGCGAATCCCCTCGAGATCGTAGCCGACACTCATGTTGAAGATCGTCCCCGGCGGGACCTCGCCCTCGAAACCAAGCAGCCGGTGGAGAACGTGGATAAGCGCCCAAGCGTTGATATATTCGCGCGCCGACTGCTCCAGCCTGAGTTCCTGCGACCACTCGACGTTGTATCCTTCATCCTCCATGTCGATGCACGGCCGCAGAATTTCCAGGGCGTCGCGGATCTGAACGGTCTTGAGTTCAATAAAGCGTGCGCCCGAGAGCCATGCCGAGACGATGTTTTGCGCGAGTTGGGTATGCGGGCCGGCGGCCGGCCCGATCGGAGTCGCCAGATATTGGCCGAACATGTCGGGCACTGCAAAGCGGCAGTCCGGCTGCGGCCGGTAAAAAAGCTCCCGCGGGATCCCGAAAATGGATTGCTTCCCCTCGTATTCCTTCAAAATCCATTCGAGGAGAAATTCAAATGTTTGTGGATGCATGATGTTTTAGGAGACAGGAGACAGTAGACAGGAGACAGTAGAAAAACGGGTTGGGATCCTGGCACTGCCGGCAGGCCAAGGACGGAACCTACAGCTCCCTGCAACCACTGTTTTTCTCCTGTCTTCTGTCTACTGTCTTCTGTCTCCTGCTTTCCAATCCCTTCAATATTCTTTCCGGCGTCAAAGGGAAATCATCGAACCAGATCCCTGTGGCATCGTGGACTGCGGCAATCAGAGCCGGAGCCAGGGCAATGAAAGGCATTTCCCCCATGCCGCGGGCGCCCCAGGGGCCGATCGGATTCGGATGCTCCATGATTATGGATTCCATCCGTTCGGGCATGTCGGCGGTCGTCGGGATGAGATAGGTGCTCAGGTTCGGAGTCAGGATTTTCCCCTCGCGGATTATGAAATTTTCGCACGTGACCCAGCCGATGGCTTGCGCCAGGCCCCCTTCGATCTGGCCTTCCACCTGCTGAGGATTGATTGCCTTGCCGACATCGTCGGCGCACACGACGCGCACAATGCGCAGTTCGCCCGATTCCGTGTCCACCTCGACCTCCGCGGCGACGGCTACATATCCATAGGAAAAGTTCGGCATGCCGTGGCCGTCCTTCCCATCGAACGGGGTCGTCTTTGGGGCGAAGTAAGTGTAATCGCCGGTTGCCGGGCGCTCGCCGGCATGCCACGATTGCAGGGCGCTGCCCGCTGCGCCGCGCACCGCGTTGCCGGCCATCAGGGTCATGCGCGAGGCCGAAACCGATCCCGAACTCCCCGGGCTGGTGGCGGTGTCGGAGACGTTCAACCGCACGCGCTCCGGCGGCAGATTCAAGGCAGCGGCCGCCATTTGACAGATTGCCGTGTGAGTGCCCTGCCCCACCTCGGCGCTGCCGATCGATACGACGGCTGCCTCGATTTCGCGCTCGCCTTTCAGTTCGATTTTTGCCCGGCAATTGTCGTGATAACCGAACGAGTAGCCTACGTTTTTGAATCCGCTGGCCAGGCCGATGCCGCGGCGCAAATACCCCTGCGGGCCGCCAATCGCCGGCCTGATCCGACGATTACCGTCGGCCCGCCAGCCGGCAGCCGCGGCGCATCGGTCGGTCACTTCCGGCAGGCTCACCCCTTCCGGGAGCGGCGTGCCGAAGGCGGTCAGGCTCCCATCCCGCAAAAGATTCACGAGCCGCAGTTCTACCGGATCCATGCCAAGTGCGGCCGCCAGCTTGTTCATTTGCGTCTCGGCCGCAAACAGCGCCTGAGGGGATCCAAAGCCGCGAAATGCGCCGCTCGGCGTGTTGTTGGTATAAACGCCATCCACATCCACCTTGACATTGGGGATTTCGTACGGTCCGGTGCAGGTGGCCGTGGTATTCCCCAGCACCTTGTTCGTCGTATAGCAATAGGCGCCTCCGTCCGCCACGATCCGAATCTCAGCCGCAACCAGTTTGCCGGCGCGTGTGGCGCCCCATTTGGAACGGATCAGGAATGGGTGCCGTTTGCAGTGGCCAAGGATGGATTCTTCCCTCGTCCAGACGGTCTTTATCGACCGCCCGAGCTTCCAGGCCGCAAGAGCCAGGACAATCTGCAGCGAGATATCTTCGCGCCCGCCGAAAGCGCCGCCGATGGCCGGATAGATGACACGCACCTGTTCCGGCGCCAGTCCCAGGGCGTGGGCGATCTGGTGCTGATCCTCGGAGGTCCATTGCCCGGCGGCACAAACGGTAACGCGGCCCTCGTCGTCGACATAGGCCAGCCCGGCCTCCGGCTGCAGGAACACGTGCTCCTGGGATGGCGTGCGGTACTCGGATTCGACAATTACGTCCGCCTGTTGCCATGCGGCCTCGACGTCCCCCTTGCGGATCTGGTGGTGAGAAATGAGGTTTCCCCGATCGCAGAGTTCCGGGTGGGCTTCGTTCAGATAACGCTGCATGTGAATGCGCGGCGCGCCGGGCGCAAGTGCTGCCAAAGGATCGGTCACCACAGGGAGATCGTCGTACTCAATGCGGACCAGTTCGCGGGCGCGCCCGGCGGCGCGTTCGCTCTCCGCCACAATGTAGGCCACCTGATCACCGGCAAATCGCACAATATCTGCGCCCGGCTTGGACGATCCGGGGCCGCACAGCACCGGCTGGTCGGGAATCTGCAGGCCGCGTTCATTCACGGGAACATCCCGGGCCGTGAAAATCGCGACCACGCCCGGGACCCTCTTTGCCGCCGACAAGTCGATGCTGAGAATGCGGGCATGCGGGCGGCCCGCGAACAGAGTTTTGCCGCAAAGCATGCCTGCCATGGAAAGATCGCCGGGATATTTGGCCTCGCCGGTCACCTTTGCCCGGGCGTCCACACGCGGGAACGAACACCCGATTCCCTGGCTCATAGGATCTCCATACGCAAAACTCGCTTCGTCTGCATACAGCCAGTGCGGGCGGGACGCCCGCGGTCCCGGGCTCAGCCCGGCTCAACACGTTGCGAACGCAAGCCGGCGCGTTGCGGTTACCCTTCTGTCGCGCCGGGAGATTTATGGCCGGCCTTCTCAACAGCCCGCACGATCTTGTTGTAGCCGGTGCAGCGGCACAGGTTTCCGCCGAGGCCGGCCTTGATCTGCTCGTCGCTGGGATTCTTGACTTCATCCAGCAGGCTGGCGCCGGCCATGACGAAACCGGGGGTGCAGTAGCCGCACTGCACGGCGCCTTCGTCGATCATCGTCTGCTGAAGCGGATGCAGTGCATCACCCTTGGCCATTCCCTCGACCGTGACAATATGCGTGCCGTGCGCGCGCGGAGCCGGGATCAGGCACGCAAGCACGGCGATGCCGTCCATCCAGACCGTACAGGCGCCGCATTCCCCCTCGCCGCACCCCTCTTTGGTGCCGGTCAAACCCAGATCTTCGCGCAACATATCGATGAGCCGCTTGCCGGAGGCTCCGCGAACGGCGACGGGACGCCCGTTCACGTGGCACTCGATCGCCTCGTTCCCGCCTCCAGGATGATTCAGCAACGCGCCGGTCCAGTGCGGGAAGCGCCCGTCCGTCTTGCCCCAGAGCCGCGGAGAATCGACCGGCGCAGCCTCCTGCGCGCCGCCGCAAAGCGCCGCCAGCGCGCGCCGCACAAGAAAACGAGCTGCGGATCGCCGGTAGTCCGCCCCGCCGCGGACATCCGTGATCGGAGTCACTGTCTCCGCGGCCAGATCAGCGGCTGCCTCAATCATCTCTTCACTCAGATCGCCGCCGAGCAACGCCTTCTCTGCATCCCGCACGCGCAGAATGGTGGGGTAGACGCTGCCAAGCGCAATGCTCGCCCGGGTTACCACGCTTCCATCCATGGTCACAACCGCCGCGGCATTGACAACCGAGATCGCATTGGTGCGGCGCAGCCCGAGCTTCACAAACGCTCCGCGCTGGTTCGGGCGCAAGGCCGGGAAAACGACGTCCGTAACCATTTCATCGGATCCCAGCGATGTGCGGCGCACCCCCTGGTAAAAATCCGCAAACGTTACGGTCCGCTTTCCGGACAAGCTGCAGAGCGTCAAACGGGCATCCAGAGCCCAGAGCGCGGTGATGGTGTCGTTCGCAGGGGATGCGGTCACCAGATTGCCTGCTATGGTTCCGCGATTGCGGATCTGGGGCGTTCCCACCTGGGCGCACGCCAGGGCCAAAGGCCACGCATATTCGGCGACGACCGGCGATGCCGCTGCCTGGTTGTGCGTGACCGCCGGCCCGATGTGGACGTATCCTTCTCCAGCCCGCCAGATCCGGTCCAGCCCGCCGATGCGCGTGGAGTCAATGAGAATCGGCTCCCGCCCCGGGTCGCGGCGCAGCTCCACCATCAGATCGGTCCCGCCGGCGACGATCCGCGCTGCCGGCCCCCGTTCAGCCAGCAGATTCAGAGCCTGTTCCACGGAAGCCGGTGTCAGGTACTCCCGCCACACAATGGACCTCCATCGGGAATTCGCATCAATGGACCGCGGCTACGCCGCCAGTCCGGTCATCCTGTTGAACTGCTCGATCAGTGCATCGATTTCACCAACCTGGCGGTGAATGCTGCTCCAGTAATCGGCATCGTACCATTGAGCATGGATCTCCCGGCAAGTTTTCCCCTGCTGTTCAACCCAGGTGTAGTACTTGAGGTTGTGCACGCGCTTGCGCGCCGGATAGGTCAGCTCTTCCATGTGATCCGTGCCCTGGCCCACCAGGTACCTGGAATAGGCAATGGCCGCATCGCGCGCGCTGAACTCGCCGCGGGCGCTCCGGAGCTCGTGCAGCCGGCTCTGGTACATCTCCATGGAATCGGTCAGCACCGTCATCACGGCTTCCCCTTCGCCCCACTCATACCAGCGGGCCATCTTGATCGCCGCCAGGAGATTCGCAACTCCGGAAATCCCGAGCAGCGACAGCCTGCCGACCAGATCGTCCGGCACTCCCATTCCGGCAAGGAATCTTTGGCCTTCCGGCTCGTTGAACAGGCGGATGACCTGGATCGGCGCCTCGTCGTCGACGGCGATGACCATATCGGTGTTGCGCAGGTTGTGAATCCACGGCACATGCTTGTCGCCGATTCCTTCAATGCGGTGCTCGCCGAAACCGTTCTGCAACAGGGTCGGGCATTGAAGAGCCTCGCTGGCGGCGACTCTGCTCGCCGGAAAGATCTCCTTGAGGTAATCGCCGGCGGCGATGGTCCCCGCGGATCCGGTCGTAAAGACCGATCCGCGCAGCGCCTCGCCCGGCCGCAATTCACGCTCGAGCACCTCGGCCATTGCCTGACCGGTAACCGTGTAATGCCAGAGATGATTGCCGGGCTCGTCAAACTGGTTGAAGATCACCAGGTCTTCGCCCGACCGGCGCAGTTCCCAGCACTTGTCGAAGATTTCTTTCACGTTGCTTTCGGTCCCCGGCGTGGCAATCACCTTGCCGGCAACTTTCGACAACCACTCGAAACGTTCGCGACTCATCCCTTCGGGAAGAATCGCAATGGATCCGCAGCCCAGCAGCGCCGAGTCGTAGGCGCCGCCGCGGCAGTAATTGCCGGTCGACGGCCACACCGCTTTCTGCGTGGTCGGATCGAATTGCCCAGTCACCAGGCGCGGGACGAGGCAGCCGAATGCGGCGCCGACCTTGTGCGCGCCGGTGGGAAACCACTTGCCAACCAGCGCGAAAATCCGGGCATCGATCCCGGTGAGCGGCTTGGGAAATTCGATCGCGTTTACCGCGCCGAAACCGCCGCCCACCGGCACCGGTTCATTGTGCCAGTTGATCCGGAACAGGTTCCACGAGTTCAGGTCCCACAGCCCGATCCCCCTGAGCCGCTCCTTGATTGCGGAGGGGATGCGTTGCGGATCGCGCATCTGGGCAAATGTGGGAATCAATATGTTACGCTCTTTCGCCCTCTGAACGGCACGCGCCAATGGTTCCGAGTTTACGGTCAGATCAATCATAGTCGTAAATCCTCAATCACTTCTAACAAACCGCGAAGACCTCAAAGACCGCGAAGTTCTTACTTTGAGGTCTTCGTGGTCTTCGCGGTTCTGTTCGCATCAGGAGTAAAATATCTGCATCGCCCGGCGAACACTGGCCAGGTCAGGGGAAACGACGGGCGGCTGCTTTACCGATTGGATTGCTATCCGGATATCTTTCAATCCCGACCCGGTTGCAAGCACAACGACGCTCTCGTCGTATTTCACCAGCCCATCAACAGCGGCTTTGCACAGGCCCGCATGGGCGGCGGCGGCGGCAGGCTCGGCAAAAACGCCGCAGGCGCGCGCCAGTGCGGGGATTGCGGCAACGATCTCGTCGTCGCTGACGCGCACAAATGCCCCATTCGTGTCGCGCACGGCGCGCAAGGCCTTGATGCGATCGCGCGGCAGCCCCGCGCAGATGCTGTCGGCCACCGTACGGGCCTCGATCGGCCGCATGTCCAGTGCATCGAGGCCGCGCTCCCAGGCATCAGCCAAGGCGGCGGAGCCTTGCGCCTGCACACCGATCAGCCTGGGCATGCGGTCGATCCAGCCTAAAGACAGCAGGTCGCGCAAGCCCTTGTGAATGCCGCCCAGAATGCAGCCGTCACCGACGGGCACGAAAATGGCGTCGGGAGCCTGCCATTGCAGCTGCTCGCAGATCTCGTAGGCGGCGGTCTTCTTCCCCTCGCTCATGTAGGGATTGTAGCCCGTATTGCGGTTGTACCAGCCGAATTCCGCGCCGGCCTGCAGGCAGACATCGAAGGCATCGTCGTAAGTGCCATCGATGAGAAGCACGGAGGCCCCAAAGACCAGCAACTGGGCAATCTTCGCCTGCGGAGCGGTGCGCGGGACAAAGATGACACTCCGCTGTCCGACCGCGGCACAAAGTCCTGCCAATGCCGCGCCGGCATTGCCGGTACTGGCGGCCGTAACAGTATCGAATCCCAACTCGCGGGCTTTCACGACTGCAATCACAGAGGCGCGGTCCTTAAGGGAAGCCGTGGGCAGGCGCCCGTCATCTTTTACCCAGACCTGTTTCAGCCCGAGATGAGCCGCAAGCCGCGATGCGTCGATCAGCGGGGTCCAGCCAACTGTCTCGAGAATGGTGCCCCGTGCAAGATCGCGTGCGGTTTCCGGCATGACCGGCAACAGTGGCATATAGCGCCAGATGGAAAGTTCGCGGTTCATGGCCAGCGAAGCGCATGGAAATTCCCCCCTGATCCTGGAATAGTCATAGACGACGTCCAGAATGCCGTCATTTCCGTGGTCTGGGCAAACGTAGCTGGTTTCGCCGACCTGATATTGCCGGCCGCAAATCGTGCACTCCAGCCCCAGGACATGCCGCATCAATCACCTCATCCAAAAATCGGGGACGTCCCACACGTTAACCTAATTCCCATGTGCTCCAAAACACTAAAATTCGCATACGGTTTTGGAAATGAGGTAAACGGACGTCCCCGATTTTCGACGGGGCAGCCCCGCGTGGAGTGCGGCGACTGGTCGCCGCTCTGGGAATCGCCCTACTGGCCGGGGCGGGCAGCTTGCTGCCGGGAATTCCACCAATCGAGCTCCAGCCGTGCTCACAGGCGTTTTGGTGATTCATGGCGGCGAGCCGCCCTGTGCGGCAGCAGATCGGTTCGGAAAAGCGGCGAACAGCCCGTTTGGAGTGCGGCGACTTGTCGCCGCTTTCCCGATCCCCATACTGCTGCAATCCAGCGGCTCGCCGCCGGGATGAGCCACACATCTGCAACCAAGCAGGCATTTTCCTGAGACCGGCAGCAAGCTGCCGGCCCGCGGCCGGCATACGATCCACAAAGCGGCGACCAGTCGCCGCACTCCAGAACGGGACAGCCGTTTTCTCATTTCCGGCTCGGAGGTGCGCTCTGCCGGCTAAGGTGCAAAAACTCCAAGGGCCCTTTCCCCGGGGAGGGAAAGGGCCCTGTGGGTGCCCTGCGAATCATGGGACACCGAGTGGGCCGGACCCACTCGGGTTCTCTTTAGAATACGATCTTAAGCGCCATCTGCATCGTGCGCGGATCGCGAACACTTGTGACCTGGCCGTACGATCCACTCGTCACATTAAGGCTCAAGGCCCGATAGTTGGTGTGGTTGAGAATATTAAACATCTCAGCCCGGAATTGCAGCCGGACGTCTTCATAGAGACGGAAACTCTTCGCCATCGTGAAGTCGATGCGGGTGGTTGGCGGCCCCTGGATAACGCCGCGTCCCCCATTTCCGGGAGTGTTCGCAAATCCGAAGGAGCCGGCGCCTGTATTGGGCGGATTGGCCTGATAACAGGCGGCGGTGAACCACTGAGCCATTGTGTGCGGCGCATTGAAATTGGGATCACAGAGTTGATTGGGGCGCGCAACCGGATAGGCGTTAATCAGCCCGAGACCGGCGTAATCAAGACTCGAAGTCGCCGGAGAGAAAGGCAGTCCGGTATTGTAGGTGATGATTCCGGACGCCTGCCATCCTCCCAGGGCCTTGCCCACAAAACCGCTCTGGGTGCGGAAAAAGGGAATTTCATAAACATAGTTCATGCTGAATATATGCGTGCGGTCAAGGGCCGCACGCTGGTATTCACTGCGCAAGTCGTAAGAATCCTGGGGATAGTTTGACCGATCATTTGGACTGTTGGTCAGGTTCTTCGACCATGTGTACGCCAGGTTCACCTGGGAGGAACCCGCGAAACGCTGCTGCGCCGAAATCTGCAGGCTATGGTAGTTCGAGTCATAGCGCGGCTGCAGAGTGCTGATCCCCCGGTAGCCCCGGTACGGCCGGATCTGATCCAAAATTAATTGGTCCGTGTACGTAGTTGTTCCAAGCACGTTGGGATTCCCGGTCACGGAGGTCGTATTCCGGAACGCGTAGCCGACAGGCATGCACGGAACCAGAGTGGGCGCCGGTGTCTGAGCATAATAAGAGGTGCCGGGTGCGCACATGGAATTCAGGGCTTTGCCCGGCGGCAGATCGTTCAGTTCGGTAACACCGATCAAATGCGTCCCCTTCGAGCCGTAGTAGCCTATGGTCAAAATGGTGGACCTGGTGATCTGCTGTTGAATATCCAGCGACCAGTGTTGCATGTAGGGCGTTTTGAAATCGGTGTCAACCGCGCGCAGTGCCTGGGGTGTGGCCGAAAAGGAAATCGCCGCTGCCGGGTTGTCCAGTCTGGTATTCGATCCAGAGACGGTCTCCTGGTAAGGCGGATTTTGGCCGATCACCCATAGGTAGAAGCCATTCAGAATCTGTTCGTGGTAAATGCCATAACCGGTCCGGATCGCCGTCTCACCCTTGCCGAACGGGTCCCATGCTATGCCAAAGCGCGGTGCGAAATCCCTCTTGGAAAAATCGACAACATACTTGCCCCAAGGTGATTTGGTGGGGGTGCAGTTGTAAACAGCAGGGCCGGTAGTATAGTTCTGGTCGTTGACAATGATCCCGTTGCAGAAATTTCCGATGCCGGATACGCGCTGGCCGTTACCCGTAACCTGGGCTGCAGCGCTGGGATTGTATAGTGAAGGGACGAAATTCGAGAGCCGACCATTTTTGTCGTAGGGAGGCGGAAAGTACGAATAGCGCACACCGTAATAAATAGTCACATTCCGGCGCACGCGAAATTCATCCTGCACAAACGCTTCAAAGGTTTTCTGCCGCATATCGGCAGTATAGTCGTAATGAGCCTGCTCGAAGGACTGAACATTGCCAACCAGGAAATTGGCCCAGCTCTGCATATTTTGCGCCCGTGTGAGGGTCAGCGCGTTCGCCAGAACCGTGCCGTTCGGCAGCACGTAATTCTGCGGGAATGTCTGGCCGGTGGGAAGAGTGGTGCTGAAAGCGTAGAAGCGGCTTTCATTGTAACCCGCCAGGGCGTTTTCATTCTTCCGGTACAATGAGAACATACCGCCGGCTTTGACGGTGTGTGACCCGAAAATCCCGGTCCAGCTCCCGGCAAAGTTGTGCTTGTACGAGAAGTTGTCATAGGGTCCGAAGCTCGTGAGTCCGGTAAATCCATTTCCCGTCAGCGTCGGCACCCGGTCGCGGGTATTTTCAAATGGCAGAGTGACCGGAACCTGGGTGTTGGCCAGCGCCAGGGTCCCGACGTTTTTGCTGAGAATCGCGCCGTAACCATAGGTGTAGCGCCCCTCCAGGATCATCCTCTGGCTGACGGTGTACGTCACCTGGGCAGTATGGGTTTTACCCGGTGAATTGGTCTGTGTGGTCGAAACTCCCGGCAGCCCCGAACCGCTAGAAAACAAAGCATTAGCGTCGATTGTCGGGATGTCATCGTGCTGGTACCGATAATAAGCCGACCCTTTGCTCGAGAAAGCATGGTCGATCTTGATCACTTCCTGGCGAAAGTTGGAAACATTTCTGAGAGGGGTGATCAAAGCAAACGGATTGCTGACTGTTGGATTGTTCGGCAAAGGAAGCTTGTTGTAAATTCCGGTCAAATATCCCTGGGCAACCGGATTCAGCAGGGAGGTTGGAACCGGAGTACCGGCCGGAAGGATGTACGACCCGGTGCAGGAAGTTTCGCCCAAAGCGGGTCGATTGATGCAAACCGGAATCGGGAAAATGCCCTTGCGCAAGGAGTCATCCGGCACGGACGTAGTAACGGGGGCAGAGGCCCGCCGGTCACGCCGGAACTCCTGCGAGAAAAAGAAGAAAATTTCCTTGCCTCGTTCGCCGAAAACCTTGTCCGCGAAAGGTATCGGACCGCCGAGTAGCCAGCCGAAATCGTTGTAACGGAACGGAGTGCGCTTTGCCTTGAAATTCTCATCGCGCCCAAGCGCTGGACTGGCACTGGCATTGATCAGGAAGTTGTTGGCATTGAAAATCTCGTTGCGCAGAAACTCATAAGTGCTGCCGTGATAATTGGCCGTGCCCGAACGGGTAACGATGTTGATCTGCCCGCCGCCGCTGCGGCCGGACTCGGCGGGATACAGGCTGCGCAGCACCTTGAACTCGCCGATGGAATCGACGCTCGGGTACGCCTGAATAGTGATATTCGAACCACGATCGGTAATGTCCGCGCCGTCCACCGTAAAAGTGTTCTGGCTGCTGCGGGCGCCATTGACCGAAATGTTGATGGTGTTGGCCTGACCTTCGGGATTGGTAGTTCCCGTGTAAACCTGGTCGGACAGGTCGTTGGAAACACCGGCAGCAAGAGTAACCAGCTGCACCCAGTTACGGTTGTTGAGCGAAATTTCCCGAGCCTGGTTCCCGGTGATCAATGAAGACACAATCGGCATGGAGGACTCAATCGTGATGGCAGCGGCTGTCACCGTCACGGTATCGGAGATGTTGCCGAGTTCCAAGGTGAAGTCTACCCCGCGCCGCTGATTCAAATGCAGATTGACGCCGGTAGCGACCTGTTTCTTGAAACTCTGGGCCTCCGCCGCAATGTCATACGTTCCTACAGGAAGCAAGGGTGCGGAGAATTGCCCCTGCTCATTGGTGGTCAGCGTACGCACGACAATTTTCTTCTCCGCATCGGTAATCGTAACCTTGGCGCCCGGAATCGGAAGGCCACTGGGATCGCGCACGGTGCCCACGAAACTGCCGGTAATCTCTTGCGCCGAGGCGAGGGTCGCAAAACATGCCAGCAGGCCGGCAACCGCCAACGCAGTAAAAATGCATTTCCGTTTCATAAATCCCCCTCTGAAGACATTGCATCCTTTTATCGGCTGAAGCCACATCAACCGATCAACACACCCACGGGTAAATCCATATCCTTTATACTGCCAGGGTAAGTTGAAACTATCACCATGAATTAGTGCTGTCAACAAAACCCTGATCCGGGAGACAGGCTACTCAACTCCCGAATTCCCAAATCAAAGGAGCGCAATTTCTGCTGCTGGAGTTCGGGAGTTGAGTAGCCTGTCCCCCGGACTGGTGATAGAATGCGGGCGGTTGCCATAACTTCAGGCTTTGGGAGTGGGTCCATGCACGATGTGGCCGGCCGGATCGCGGGGATCAGGGAGCTCAAAAATGAGCTCTGCGGCAAGGACTTTCTACTTACCTGGGACAAGAGCGCAGACGACCTCAAAATCATCCTGAAGCTCGCCCAGGCGCTCAAGACTTTGCACCACGGAAATGTTTCCTGCCGGCTGTACGATTCCGGGCTTGCCGTTTCCCAATTCCGCGATAATTCCACCCGCACCCGGTTCTCTTTCGCGTCGGCCGCCAATCTGCTGGGCCTTGCGGTTCAGGACCTCGACGAAGGCAAGTCGCAGGCGGCCCATGGCGAAACCGCGCGCGAGACCGCCAACATGATCTCGTTTCTGACCGAAGTGATCGGCATCCGCGATGACATTTTCCTGGGCGCCGGCCACACCTACATGCTCGAGGTCGGCAGGGCCCTGGACGACGGCTGCAGGCAAGGAGTACTGCCGCAACGCCCCGCCGTCGTCAACCTGCAGTGCGACGTCGACCATCCCACTCAAAGCATGGCCGACCTGCTTCATCTGGAGAATTATTTCGGCGGTCTGGGCAACCTGCGCGGCAAAAAAATCGCCATGAGCTGGGCCTATTCGCCGAGCTACGGCAAACCGCTTTCGGTGCCGCAGGGCATTATCGGGCTCATGACACGCTTCGGCATGCATGTCGCGCTGGCCCACCCCGAGGGTTACAACCTGATTCCGGAGGTCGTGCAACTCGCCGCGCAACAGGCGCGCGCGAGCGGAGGCAAATTCGAGACCGCCGGATCCATGGAAGAGGCATTCCAGGGGGCCGATGTCGTGTATCCCAAGAGCTGGGCGCCCTACCAAGTAATGCAGAGGCGCACGGAATTGCTGCGCCAGGACCACGCGGCGGGACTCAAGGAACTGGAAAAAGAGTGCCTTGCCAACAACGCCCGTTTCACGGCCTGGGAGTGCACGGAAGACAGAATGCGCCTGACACGGAACGGCAATGCGCTTTATATGCATTGCCTGCCCGCGGATATTTCAGGCGTTTCCTGTGCGCAGGGCGAAGTGCAGGACGGGATCTTTGAACGCTATCGGATCGAAACCTACAAGGAGGCCGGATACAAGCCCTACGTGATCGCGGCCATGATCCTGGCAGCACGATTTGCCGATCCCGCCGCCGCCCTGGAAATGCTCACAGCAAGGAATTCGAAGAGGCTGCAAGGCTGAAGAGGAACCCGATGACTTCCATGGATGCAACCAGGATCCGGGAACAGGCGGAAAAGTACCGCGGTCCCATGACGGCGTTCCTGCGCGATATGATTGCCATCCCCTCCGAATCCTGCCACGAGAAAGAAGCCATTCTCCGGATCCGGGCCGAAATGGAAAAAACCGGTTTCGACGAGACTCACATCGATGCCATGGGAAATATCCGGGGACGCATCGGCGCCGGCGCCCGCGTAATCGCCATGGACGCCCATATCGATACCGTCGGCGTCGGCGACGCACGCGCATGGAGGTGGGATCCGTACCGGGGCAAACTGGAAAACGGGATCATCTACGGCCGCGGCGCGAGCGACCAGGAAGGCGGCATGGCGGCGATGGTGTATGCCGCCCGGATCATCAAGGACCTCTCCCTGCAAGGGGACTATTCCCTCTGGATCACGGGCACCGTCCAGGAAGAAGATTGCGACGGACTCTGCTGGCAATACCTGATCAAGGAAAAAGTGCTCGTGCCCGAGGTGGTGGTGATCACCGAGCCGACGAACCTGAATGTCTACCGCGGACATCGCGGCCGAATGGAAATCGGCGTCACGACCCGCGGAATCTCCTGCCATGGTTCCGCGCCCGAAAGGGGAAAGAACGCGGTTTACATGATGGCTAAGATCGTTCAGGAGATAGAAAAGCTGAATCAGGACTTGAAGGACGACGCCTTCCTGGGCAAGGGGACTGTGACCGTAAGCTACATCGAATGCGACACGCCATCTATGTGCGCCGTCCCGGACCGCGCTTACATCCAGCTCGATCGCCGCCTGACGCACGGCGAAACCAAAGCCAGCGCGGTTTCGGAAGTAACCGAAGCCGTCAGACGCGCCGGCGTGGAGGCTGAGGTCGAGGTGCTCAAATACAGCGTTCCCAGCTACCAGGGTTTCGTGTACGAGACCGAAAAATATTACCCGGCCTGGGTGCTGGAGGAAGATCATCCCCTGTGCCTGGCCGGCATGGAGACCTGCCGGAGGATCCTCGGCAAAGAGCCGGCGGCGGGCAAGTGGACCTTCTCCACCAACGGCATCGCCACCATGGGAATGATGGGAATTCCCACAATCGGGTTCGGTCCCGCAAACGAAATTCATGCGCACTCGGTGGACGACCAGGTGCCGGTCGATCATTTAATCAGTGCGGCGGCATTCTATGCCGCCTTCCCGGCCATCTATTGCGAGCTGGCATGAGCCATGAAAACATGGTGTAGTGAGGTGGCAGTCAAACGCAAATCACGCATCAGTGAAAATGGGGAAAATATGCCTCCAGGAAACGGAGCCGCGCGCGTAAGCAAGCGGATACGTGCAGTCCAATATGCCTGGGCCATCGAAAGGTAATGCTGTCGAATATCCGCTTGCTTACGCGCGCGGCTCCGTTTTCGTATCCAATCGAGACGATGTATTAGGAGAGCGCGAGCATTTGGCGAAGTACCAAGAAATGGGATCTTGACTAGTTCGTGGTTGGTGTGAGGTCTACCTGTGGAATTTGCACTGAATGGCAAACCTCGAGTCTATGAAGGCAATGGGGAGCTGAAGCTCTCGAGCTACCTCCGCGACCTGGTGGGAATCACGACCTGTAAGGTCGGATGTTCGGGACAGGGAGCCTGCGGCAGCTGCACGGTTTTGATCGACGGCAAGGCGACCTTGTCGTGCACTACCGCCATGAAGCGGGTCGCAGGCAAGGCCATCGTCACGCCTGACGGATTGGAACAACACATTCAGGAAATATTTGCCAGGGCCTTCATCCTGAAAGGCGGAGTGCAATGCGGATTCTGCACTCCCGGCATGGTGATGGCCGCACGCGCATTGCTTTTGAAGCATCCGCAACCGACGCGCGAGCAGGTTAAGAAAGCGATCCAGCCTAACCTGTGCCGGTGCACCGGCTACAAAAAGATCATCGATTCGATCCTAATCGCGGCTGACGTGCTGCGAGGCACGGCCGCATTCCCGGAAGGGCCTGCCACCGGCCGAGTAGGCAGCAATCTAGCAAAATTTCAAGCCTATGCCACTGTTTTGGGGCAGCAGCCCTTTACCGGGGATCTGACAGAAAAAGGAATGCTCCATGCTGCTCTCAGGTTGTCGGATCATCCCCGGGCACGGCTGCTGAGAGTTGATACCTCGGAAGCCGCGAAGGTGCCGGGAGTAATCAGGATTTTCACCGCCGCGGACGTCCCCGGGAAAAGGTGCGTCGGCCTGATCATTGCCGACTGGCCGGTGATGGTCGCCGAGAAGGAAGAAATCCGTTACCTGGGCGATGTTCTGGCGGGAGTGGTCGCGGAAACGGAGGAAATCGCCCGAACCGCAGCACAGCTCATCCAAATCGAATACCAACCACAGCCGCCGGTAACATCCGTCGAGGAAGCGCTCCTGCCGGATGCTCCGCAGATTTATCCGGGCGGCAACGTACTATCGGAAACTACGCTCAAGCGGGGCGATGCGCAGCAGGCTCTCGCGGAAGCAGCGTTCATCAGCAAAGGCACTTTTTATACGCAGAGGATCGAACACGCATATCTCGAGCCTGAGTGCGCCCTTGCCCGGCCCTGTACCATCGATGGCAAGGCGGGCGTCGAAGTATTCTCCCAAGGCCAGGGCGCTTACGAAGACCGCCGCCAGATTGCGGCCCTTCTGGCACTCCCGGAGCGCCGGGTGCGCGTGATCCAGGTGCCGACGGGCGGCGCCTTCGGCGGCAAAGAGGATCTTTCGGTTCAGGGGCACGCAGCCCTTTTCGCATATCTCCTGCGAAAGCCCGTGCGCGTGGCCCTGTCCCGCGAGGAATCGCTGCTCATGCATCCCAAACGCCATCCCATGCGCCTGGATTACACCGTCGCCTGCAACCGTGAAGGGAGGCTCACGGCACTGGTTGCGGACATTGTCGGCGACACCGGAGCTTATGCCTCGGTCGGGATGAAGGTGCTCGAGCGCGCCGCCGGCCATGCGGCCGGCGCCTATGCCGTTCCCAACGTGCACGTGCGTTCGCGCGCCGTCTTCACCAACAACATCCCGTGCGGCGCCATGCGCGGTTTCGGCGTCCCCCAGGCCACGTTTGCGATGGAAAGCTGCGTGGACGACCTCTGCCGCCAGGGCGGCTTCGACCGCTGGCAATTCCGTTACGACAACGCATTGGCCGAGGGAAAAGAGACCGTCACCGGACAGCGATTGAAAGGCGGCGTAGGATTGCGCGCCACCCTGCTGGCGGTAAAAGACGCCTTCCGCCGCGCGCCCTATGCCGGGATCGCCTGCGGCATCAAGAACACGGGGATCGGCAACGGAGTCGCCGATATCGGGCGCGCCAAAATCGTTATCGAGTCGGAGAGCAAAGTCGTCATTTATCACGGCTGGTCTGAGATGGGCCAGGGAGTCCACACGATGGCTCTGCAGACCGTCTGTGAACGGACGGGGCTCGATCCGGCAATCATCGAAGTGAGAGTTGACACCGCATCGGAAACGGTTTGCGGCATGACCACCGCCTCGCGCGGGACTTCCCTGGTCGGCAACTCGCTGATCGCAGCCACGGAACAGCTGATCCGAGACCTGCAGCGCGCTTCCCTGCGCGAACTGGCCGGCAAGGAATACCCGGGCGAATGGATTTACGATCAGACTTCGGAAATCGGCAGGGAGAAACCGGGAATCGGCCATGAAACGCACTACTCCTATGGATATGCGACCCAGGTGGTCACACTCGATGCGCAGGGCGAAATCGACAAAGTCTACGCCGCCCACGACGCAGGCAGGATCATGAATCCCAATTTGTTCGAGGGCCAGATCGAAGGCGCGGTCCATATGGGCCTCGGATATGCATTCACCGAGGACTTTCCCATGAAAGACGGCAGACCCGTCTCTTTGAAGCTGGGCAAGTGCGGCGTCCTCAGGGCGATGGAAATGCCCGAGGTCGTCGTCATCGGCGTCGAGGCCGCAGACCCGCACGGCCCCTTCGGCGCCAAGGGGGTCGGCGAGATCGGCCTTGCACCCACTGCGGCCGCGGTTGCCGATGCGTTGCATGCCTTTGACGGTGTGCGCCGTTATTCACTGCCGATGCAGAGGAGCTCAGGATGAGCCGCATTCTGATCAGGAGAGGCACCGTCGTCACGATGGAGCAGCCGAACCGGGTGCTGCCCGATCATGCGGTGTTGATCGAAGACGGCGTCATCCGGAAAATCATACCGCAAAAGGCAGCGGGCAACATCCGGGCGCGAGTGATCGATGCGCGCGGCAAAGTGGTCATGCCGGGCTTCATCAACACCCACATGCACTTCTATGCAAGCTTTGCGCGCGGACTGACGGGCGTTGCCCCGGCGCGCAACTTCCCTGCCGTGCTCCGTAACCTGTGGTGGCGCCTGGACCGCAACCTCACCCTTGAAGATTGTCACGCGAGCACGCTCACGGCCGGCATCGAAGCCATCCGGCACGGAACCACCACGATTTTTGACCACCACGCGTCGCCATGCGCCATCAAGGGATCGCTCAGCGCCATCGCGGAAGCGGTCAGGCAGCTGGGTCTGCGCGCTTGCCTCTGCTACGAGGTCTCCGACCGCGACGGGCGCGAGATCGCCGGCGAAGGCATCGAGGAGAATCTGCGGTTTCTGGATAGTTGCCGCGAACCGGATGGCTATTTGCGCGCGCTGTTTGGCTTGCACGCTTCCTTCACGCTCGGGCAGAAGACGCTGAGCAGGTGCGCCAGAGTTGCCGCGGGACGCCAGGCCGGGTTCCACATTCATTGCGCCGAGGACATCGCCGACCAGCGGATCACCCAGAGAAGGTTCCGCCGGCCGGTGGTGCGGCGCCTGGCGGAGGAAGGCATTCTCGGGCCACGCTCCATCTGCGCGCATGCCGTTCACATCAGCGACCGGGAATGGGATCTGCTGGCAAAGAGCTGTGCGGCGGTCGCGCATAATCCGCAATCGAACATGAACAATGCCGTCGGCGTGATGGATCTTTTGAAAGCCGTGCGCATGCATGTCCTGGTCGGGCTGGGCACGGATGCCATGACCGGCAACATGCTGGAGGAGCTGCGCGCCGCAATCTGGGCGCAGAGGCTGGCACAGCGCGACCCCGGCGCAGCTTTCGATCCGGTGGTCGACCTGCTGATCCGAAACAACCAGGAAATTGCCAACCGCCACTTTTCGAGAGTGGGGCAGATCAGGGAGGGGTGGCAGGCGGACCTGGTTTGCATTGACTACTTCCCCCCGACCTGCCTGAACGCGGCGAATTTCGCCGGACACCTGGTATTCGGGATTTCGCAGGCGGCAGTCGACACCGCCATCGTGGGCGGCAGAATCCTGATGGAAAACAAACAGCTGCAGCACCTGGACGAAGCCAGGATCACAAGGCGGTCGCGAGAACTGGCATCAGCCCTGTGGAAACGGATGGGCGGGGAATTTCATGACAGACGCTAACCAAATCCATACTCCGGACAAAGAGATCTTTACCGAGACGCCGTTTGTGGAATACCTCGAGGCCGATCACTCCGGCAAGAGCGGGAACTATGGCTATCTGGGAGATCGTGAGCAGGAATTGCTCGAGCGCTTGATCGACTTCATCCGGGTCACCGAGATACGAAATCTGGGTTACCCCACGGGGACCTATCATGCCGCGCTGGGCGGCAAAAACTTCGGTCACTGCCTGCTGATCAAATACCTGATCTTCGGCGGCACCGACTTGATCAAGGATGTCGAAGTCCACCTTCCTTATACCAAGATGCTGGGCTCTTCCTTTTACTTCACTTTCCTTCATCACAACAAGGAGCTTCAGGGCCTGCTGCGGAAGAAGTATGAAACGAAGGGTTATTCCAGAGCAGACTACGCCGAGATAAAGGAAGGATTCCGCAAAGCCGAAGTGCCGACCGTTGTCAAGGAAGAGCTGCTTGTGCTGCTGCAAAAAACCCAGCTCGATTTTTATATTCTCCGCTCCAGCGCTTCCTGCGAAGACGGCAAGCTCCCATCCGCCGGCCTGTTCGACAGCCTGGTCTACTATGACGACCGCCATGGCAAGACCATTCATCAAAGGCTCGAATATCTGGAACGGGTGCTGAAAAACGTGTATGCCAGCCTGTTCAATCCTCCCGCGATCAGCATGATGCTGCGCTGCGGACTAAATCCGCTTACCGAGTCCATGTCGATCACCTTCCAGCCCGTGATCGGGGATTGGTACGGACACTGTTTCTTCCCGCTGATTTCCGGAGTGGTGAAGAGCACGAACACATGGCCCTGGGGGCCGGATATCAGGCGTGAGGATCCCGTGGGGCGCATCGGCATGGGCATGGGAACCTTCATGGTGGGGGAAACCGGCGGCTACACCACCGGGGGGCCGCGCATCATGTCCTTCCTGGAGGGCGGCGAGTTCATTCAGTTGTTGGGAGAGTATGTCGACCCGGAGACCACCTATGCGACCGGCGGCAAACCCATATCCCGAAATGACTTGCCTGATAATGGCCAGACCCTGATGGATGTGCTCGTGGTGGAGGCGGACGGCACGGCCAACATCCGTACTGTGGAGCTGTTTTTCGATCCCAGGAGGAAGGACAACCAGCAGGGGGCGGCGGCGATCCCTGCCGAATTGAGGCGCATCATGGCCTCGCGCCGGCGAGTCACCGACTGGGCATCAGGCCAGGCCCACACGATCGAGATCTACGATGCTCTGGATCTCCCCATGCTCATCAGACGCGGAGAGTTCTTCGATCTCGGCCTGCTCATCCGCAGGATCATGGATGACCTCGGCAGCGAAACCCGCCAGGCGGTCAGCATGGAATTCGCGATCCGCCCGAAGTACAAGGAATTCCCCGACGGCGACGGAAACAACTCCGGAAAACCGAGTTTCGAATTCCATCTGCTGCAGGTCCGTCCGCAGACAACCAACCTTGCCGACCGCCAAATCGTGATGAGCGAGCTGGAGCCCGGCCGCCAGTCCCTGCTTGCACGCAGCGACAACTCGTTCGGTCATGTCGAGACCCGCCTGTATTGCGCCTTCCTGCTGACCAACGAGATCCTGGAACTGCTGGGAAAGGAAAAAGCGCAGGCCATGCTGCGCGACATGGACCGTGCCCATCGCAACGCCTACCTGCTGATTGGCCCGGATGCCGAGGAATTTGTCGTTGGATCCAGCGGATTTGAGAGCTTGTACAGCGGCCTCTCGCCTCAGGCGGTCATATCGATCAAGACCCGCGCGGGCATCCACAAACTGGCAGGCTATTCCGGCAGTCATGCCGCGGACAACATCGAACGGGCGCCGGTAATCATCCAGGAAGCCGACCGCCTGGAAAAAGATCTGCAAACTCTTGCCGGATCACTGCACCGGAATGTGATGGCGAAAGGGCCTGAGGTCACCTACCACGATCTGTTATTCGAGGGCGACATCCGCGTGGAACTGGACGGTTCTTCCGGCAAGGGACAGATATTCTACAGCCATACAAATTCATAGTGCTCCTCGGCGACCGGCTGCCAGGGACTCCTTCATCGCGATCGCCTCGCGGGACGATGCAGCAAAGGCCAGGGCGCGGGCCGCATGCCCGCAGTACCTCCTATACATGGCGACATAAATCGCCGCTTAGTTTGAACCTCGAAGACCGCAAAGGTTCATGGTTTCGCTTCCTCCGCCATAACTGCCGGGGAAGCGAGTGCGCAGGCATAAAGCGCTCCAAAACCTTCGAGGTCTTCGAGGTCTTTGCGGTTCAGTTTTTTGTCGCGCACTTATGTCGTCGTATATAATTCTCGGTCAGGCTCTTAGGCAAATGGGTTCTCGTCGGCACTGGGACCATAGATAGACGGAACCGGGATGTCGAGCAGCCTGAGGTAAACGCTGAGCTGGCCTCGATGATGATAGAAGTGGTTGCACAGAATGCTGCGAATGAGGCCGATGCGGGGCATGGTCATCAGTGTTTTTCCGCCGTTCGAAAAAGCCCAGGGCGCCATCAACTTACTATCATCCAAAGAGGACAGGGACTTCCTGGCATCCGCCATGCTCGCATCAAAAACGGCGAGCAGCCCGGCGGTGGTATCGGGAACCACAGGAGGAGTGAAGTTCGCTGCATCAAAGCCGTCCAGTGTTGCCAGCCGGCCAAAAAGACCGGGAATGGTAGCCAGATGCACTGCCAGATAGCCGAGAGTCATGGACTTGTCGTGCGGTTTCCAGCCGAATTTGCTCTCGGGGACGCGCTCCAGCACGCGACGAGCCGTCCTGGCTTCCAGGTCGAGTTCCGCAAGAATCGATTCGATAATGGGCATGATCTAAACGCCTCCTGTTGGCTATTCACAAACGTGAGATCTTCATTCGAACACCCCGTTCGCCCAAAGCTTACACCAAAACACCTCAGTGCAACAGCAGCAACCCTCTGAGTTTGCGGCCAAGATATGGGCTGTATCCACTATCCCGGATTCCGAAGTTGATGTTTTTCAAAAATCCTCATTAAGCTAGTGGGTCCGGGTTTCAGCCCGGCCCTGAAGTTTATACATTTTCAACCGCGGATCGGGCTTCAAAGCGGGGTCTCAGTAAGCGGCTGCCCCGTTCTGGAGTGCGGCGACTCGTCGCCGCTTGCGCGCATCGGTCTGCCGCAGCACAGGGCGGCTTGCCGCCCTTTGTTTTCGAAACGCCTGTGAGCACGGCCGAAAGTCGGTTCGTGGAATTCCCGGCAGCAAGCTGCCAGGTCCGTCCAGCAGTACGATTCCCAGAGCGGCGACGAGTCGCCGCACTCCAGATCGGGACTGCCCCGTCAAAGTGCCGCAGCTCGTCACAGCTTCTGATCCTGACAAATGTATAAACTCCAGGGCCGGGCTTCAGCCCGGCCGATTCGCCGCAGACAATAGGATCTGATTTCGGAATCCAATCTAATGGCGCGGCTGGTCATGTAGGTTTTCGAGGCGGTCCCCCGTCCGACCGCCGGCAAAACCGTGCAAGTCATGGATCCGGCAGCGTCCCTATACCGTGGAGGTGATCGATGCGACGCGCACAAGTATGGATTCTGGCCGTAACCCTGGGATTCTTCTCCGGATGCCTCAGGCTATCCCAGCCCTCACGCCCGTTGGAGGGGGCGACGGCAGGCAAACCGGCTTCGGCCCCCCCGGCTGTGGAAACAGCCCCAAGCGCATCGATCGAGCGCATGGCGCTCCCGGTGCCCATGGAATATGTTGTGCCCGCGGAAGCAGCCTCGGAACGCAAGGTCATCCGGAATGCGGAACTCGTGCTCGAACTCCCTGTACCAGCGGACGGAAGGCGCAAAATCGAGACTCTCGCAGAATCCTGCGGCGGTTTTGTGGCTTCCTCAGAAGCAAGCAACAGTGATGAAAGCGGAGAAAGCGTCACGATTACCCTGGTGGTCCGCATTCCCGTTGTCAAGTTTGCCGCCGCCCTCGAGGAAATCAGGAAACTGGGTTACAAGATCAAGCGCGAGAAATTAACCGGACTGGATGTGACCGAGGAGTACGTCGACCTCGAAGCGCGGCTCCACGCCAAGAAGGCGGTCGAGGCCCAATTCCTCGAAATCCTGAGACAGGCGCGGCAGGTGAGCGAAACCCTCGAGGTCGGGAAGGCGCTGGGCGATGTGCGCAGCGAAATCGAGCAGCTGGAAGGCAAGCGCAGGTTTCTTGAAAACCGGATCGCGCTGTCCACCTTCACTCTGACCCTGCGGGCGCCCGCGCCGCTGATCAGCACCTCAGGGCCCGGATTTTTCCATGGGCTGAAGCAGGCGTTTGGGGAAGGCTTCGACGCAGCCCTTGAGGTTGTCCTGTGGCTCATCCGGCTCGCACTGGTAATGATTCCAATCATCATCGCGCTGCTGCCGGCCGTCTACCTCTGGCGCCGATCCCGCCGCAAGAGCCGGTCCCAGGCGCAGCAGCCTGCACAAGCCTAGGAGCCGGAGACAATATTCGACCACGCCTGGAAGGCGTGGCTTTGGCCTGCCACGCACAGCGGGGCGAACTCAGGCAGTCTTCGGGATCGGGGTCGGTATCGGGGTCGCTATCGCAATCGCTATCGGATCAGAGTTGATCCATATCCTGAGGCTCATTGGTTCAACCTGATTTCGAATCTCGATACCGACCCCGACCCCGATGTCTCTCGGCTCTTGTTCCCGAGGTATTACGACAACCATGGCTCGCCGGAACGGCAGAGCCTCCCAGGGTCGCACGGCCAAAGGCCGTGGCTTTAGGGTCTGTCACAGAATAACAGGCCCACTTTGCTGCGGCCCCCAGGCCCGCTGGCAAGGCGCGAGCGACGAGCATACCCGGTGCGGTATGTAAGGAGCGAGCAACGCAGCCAGCGG
>Ga0315277_10001697_pt1 | contig 31589 bp, 38 predicted proteins | sample YL17G05_15_MG_FD_203695 | JGI IMG/M metagenome (GOLD analysis project Ga0315277, IMG submission 203695) | Sediment microbial communities from Yellowstone Lake, YNP, Wyoming, USA - YL17G05_15 | ecosystem: Environmental > Aquatic > Freshwater > Lake > Sediment | place: USA: Wyoming | collected...
TGTCAATGGGGGCTGGTCTGATTGGAGTACGTGTTCAGTAGCATGTGGTGGCGGAATACAAACCAGAACCTGTACGAATCCCGCACCAGCCAATGGTGGTGCTGATTGTTCGGGATTGGATGGGGGCGATAGTTCACAGGCATGCACTGGAACTACCCCTGTAAACGGCGTTCGAACTTGCACTGCTTGGGGAAGCTGTTCGGTAGCGTGTGGAGGTGGAACACGGTCCTGTACTGCTTGGACGTGTTCAGCCACCTGCGGAGGTATATGTCCGGTGGCAGTACCGGATCAGGCATGCACTGGAACTACCCCTGTGAATGGTACATGGACATATTCGACTTGGAGTACGTGTACAGCAACCTGCGGAGGTGGAACACAAAAAAGAACAGCCACGTGTTCAGGTGCTGCCTGTGGTGGTATCTGCCCGGGTACACCGATAACCGATCAGGTATGTAACACACAAGCATGTCCGGGGTGGAATAGAGCAACTACAGGCAGCAATTGTGATCAGTATTGTGCTTCGATAGGAAAATCCTGTGTCGCTTCAGGCTGTACGCCTTTGTGTGGTGCAGTAGGTGGTCGGGTAGAATCCATACCATTGGGATCTTGTTGGGGTGGGCAACTGCAGGATTGCTCCTCTTGGTTCAATCCCCTTCTTCTTGACTTTTTTAATGAAAGATGTTGTTGTCAGTAAACACTACAGTTCTTGACAAAGCAGCTTGTTAAGTTAAGATAAATACAGTTATGAGAAAAGCACCTGCTCGCCGTTTTTATAGCCAGGGTCTTACCAAAGGCTTCACTTTGGTAGAACTGCTTGTCGTTATCAGTCTTATTGGTATTTTAGCCGGTGTTACAATTTCAATCATAAATCCCAAAAAACAACGACAAGTGGCAGAAGACGGAATTAGGCAAGCTAATTTGCAGAAATACGCCCTTGGGATAGAGGCTTATGGAACTGCCAACGGTAGTTATCCAACAGACGCTAATGGGGATGGTGAACCCGAAGGTGCAGATTTAGCTACATTTATTTCCAAAATTCCCAAAGACGAACCAACAGTGGGGGTTACATATCCCTACACGGTAGTTGCCGATCCCCCCTCCTTTGGGGTGTTTGTCGTTAAAGCTAGTGATTCCAATGCCTGCTTTAAATATCGTTCGACATGGGGTAGGATTAGAGAGTGTGTATCACCAAATTGCGTAGGAGATACCGATGCCTGCTAATAGAAGTCAACAAAAACTAAAGAACTGCTCCGGCAAAGGATTTACTTCCACCGAAGGTTTCACTTTGATGGAACTACTCATAACAATTTCTTTAATTGCCATTTTAACGGGGGTCCTGCTGGCAGTGCTTAACCCCAGAGGTATTCAGGCTAAAGCCCGTGATTCCCAGCGCGTTTCCGATTTGTCAAAAGTAAAAGTGGCTTTAGAAAATTATTTTAGTGACAACAGAAGCTATCCAGTTTCTGCGAGTTGGTTGGCTGTGAACTCTCTCTCTGATACATCTGTTTTTACTCTGCCTTTGGATTCTAAATATATAAACACGCTTCCGGAGGACTCGAAGAAAACCGGTACTTTGTGTAGCGGTACTGGGTGGAGAGGTTACGGATACAAATCTCCTGATGGGAAAACATACGCTTTAGTGACCAATATGGAGGTTGCGTCGATGGCTAGTTCCGCATGTCCTTTTGGTTCTGCTTCGACAGAGTGTAGTGGATGTAATGTAGATGGTACTGCGTATTTTACAACAGCAGACTAGTTAGACTTAAAAGTTTTAAAAGGAGGAAAAAATGTTAAATGTTAATAAATCGGTTGACAAGTCTAAAGGGTTTACACTAGTAGAGGTGTTGATTGCCGTGGGCGTTTTAGCGGTGGCGTCATCTGCTTTCTTGCCGTCATTTACAGGGTCTTTAAATGAGAAAAAGTTGCAGCAATCCCTTGACGCGGCTAGAGATGCCACGGCTACCGCCCGTAACAGAGCTTTAACGGAAGTTGGCAGTCCCGGTGCGGTTGAGACTATTAAGTACAAATATTCAGGAGTTAAGTTTGAAAATGATTCCGGAAAATATTATCAATTTAGGTCGGATGTTGCCACGCCGGGAGTGTGTGGAGCGTCAGGCGTTCCCCCGTCAGGTGCAAATGTTGTGGTAGATTCTACTAAAGAGCTTGCCAGCGGAGTGGTAGCAAGGATTGATGCTGCCCAGTCGCCGCTGTGCATATTTTTTGAATACAAAACAGCAAAGGCCCAAATAACAAAAGGAGGCGGTGCTTGTGTTGACTGTGAAGACTAAAAACACCAAAGGGTACGCTCTTATAGAAATTTTGCTGGCTTTTGGAATAGCAACCATTATTATAGTGGCTATGGTTTCCTTGGCTGTTGTTACCGTTAGAGCTGCAACAACCACCAAAGCTTACGCAGAAGCAGGCAAAGTGGCACAAAGTCAGGCTGAACGACTTAAACTATTGCGCGACACTTCCCCGTGGTCAACCTTTTGGACCGATTTAGTAGTGCCTTGTAAGGACCAGCTGTGTCATTTTGATCCTATTAGCAAAATTTTAGTCAAGGGAACTTCTGGAAGTGTTGGTACGGCGCCGGCAGAGGTTAGCTTTTCCTTTACGACCGATTACGATTCAGCCAACGTTAGAGAGTTTAGTTACTCTGTTGTAACAACCTGGAACATCTCTGATGTCGCAAAAACTTACACGATAGAGGGGCTTCTATCAGATTGGCAATCGAGATGAAAAAATTTCAAAAAGGCTTTACGCTTATAGAGTTGTTAATTTCTGTTAGTCTTTTGGCAATCGTGGCGGTGGTTTCTGTAAATATTATTACGACCCTGTTACGAAGCTCGGTTAAGGCGCAGATGGCTGTTGATATAGAACAAGCCTCCAGTTTTGTTTTTCTAAAAATGGAGAACGACATTAAAAAGTCTTACGATGCACAGGTAGTAGGAACCACACTTACTTTGAGGCAGGGTTCTCCCACCTCCCCTGTTACTGTGAGTTATCGGTTGGGAAGTAATTGCAACGGGCCCCTTCTTAACTGTGTGTTTACCAATCAAGGATCTGGGGAAGTTAAAATAACAGACGATACTACTACCACTGTTGGTGGTGCGCCTACTCTGTCTGCTGTGTCGATAGATCTGGCAAATTCTAGTTTCTCTATTGTATATGACACGTCGACTCCGCCCAGGCCCGTGGCAGTAACTATAATAATCAAATTTGTTAAACCCAACACTTCCGGTGCAAAAATGTTTGACGCTGAAACTACGTTGGATACCTCTGTTGTTTTACGCGGAAGTTATTAGTGAAGTTTCACTTCCAATATTGTAGAATGATTCCATGCCCACAGTAATTGGTCTAGATATGGGCCATACTTCTTATAGAGCAGTAGAAGTCGCCTATAAAAAAGTTGCTGGCGTTAAAAAGCCCATACTAAATAAGGCCTTAATCTGCGAGTCGTGCCCGGATAAAGATCCCAAAAAGTCCGCAGAAAATTTAAAGGAATTTATTAGAAGCGCGAGCTTTTCCACAAAAAATGTAATTTTATCTCTTCCAGAATCGCACGTTTTTACTACCATATTGAGTTTACCATTTAAGTCCGACAAAGAAATAAAGGACTACTTAGATATTCAAGGGGGTAAAATCTTTCCCAGACCTTTATCGGAGCTTGTTTATAGTTTTGAAAACCTAGGTCCCAATGAGCAGAATAAAGGAGAAGTGGATGTAAACGTGGCGGCTTGCGGAAAAGAACATGTAGAAAAACTTATTGAAATGGCGCACACGGCCGGTTTAAAGGTCGTCGCTGTGGAATCGGACAGCTTTTCTATTGTTAGAGCGTTGACAAAAAGCCTAAATCTGCAGCCAAACCAGGCAGTGTTAGTAGTAAACACGGGATCGATGGGAACGGATATGATGGTGATTAGAAAAGGTAATGTGAGGTTCTCTAGAAACGTTTCTTTAGGCAGCGACTCTTTTAACAAGATAATAGCGCAGAGTCTAAATGTTACGGAGGAACAGGCAGAAGAGTACAGAAAAAGTTACGGGTTGGATGCGGAGCTTTTAGGTGGACAGGTGAGACGCGCCATTACGCCTCTCGCGGAAATTTTGATCAATGAGATTAAGCGAACCATGAACTTTTATATAACGCGAAACAATTTTTGTACCTTTAATAGGATATTGTATTGTGGAGGCGCGGTTGTTGTGCCCGGACTTTTAGGTTACAGCGCGGAAAATCTGAATATAGAGGTGGAGCTGGCTAACCCTTTTGCTAATCTAGAATTTTCTCCCAAAACTTTGTCCCAAAAAGAAAAGTTGATAAATTTGGGCCCACTGTACACAGTTGCGGTGGGTCTTGCATTGAAGGAAATTGTGTAATATATTATAGATATGCCCACAGGGATTAATCTTACTCCCCCACAGGAGATTAAAAGACAAAAAACCCAGTTTATAGTTGGTACTTCCATTAAGACCTCCTTATTGCTTTTGGTAATTTTACTAGGTGTAGCGGGTTTTCTTTTCTATAAATCAACTCAGCTAAAAACTCAGATTGCCTCTTTAGACCAGCAAAAAATCGATCTCACTGCACAAAAAGACAGCATGAATGAGGTAGAGGAGTATTCTAAAAAACTTGCCGGTAAGTATTTTCTATTGCAAAAGTATCTACAAAGTCGCATAAAATACTCCTCTGTTTTAACAGAGCTCTTAGCCAGGGTTCCGGAGAATGTAGTTTTAGAAAGCATCGGCTTTGAGGGGTCAGGTAAAAAGGCGCAAATTACCGGCTCGTCCAAGGATTTAGTAGATGTTTCTACATTGGTTAACCGACTGGCCAAAGAAGGCAGTGCCTCTACGGAGTCGGCGGTTACTTTGGATGGCAAAAGCGCGTTTTCAGAAGTGTCGCTCGACTCTTTAAATGTTAAAGAAGGTGAATCCGTGGAATACAACGTTTCTTTTAAGGTTAATGAGGAGAATTTTTTAAAATGATGTTGCCAAATAAATTTAACTTTGATGTGGACTCTCGAGCTAGAAACTATGCGGGTAATGCCATGGAAGCTCTTCTAAACTTTACGGTTCCAATAATTCTGGTTATGCTGTCCACTGCCATCTCCGTGCTTTACATTTTGCCTACTTATAAATCTTTGCCGGGTTTGAACGAGCAGATTAACACCAAAACGCAAGAGGTTTCCGTATTGCAGGCTAAGGTCGATCAACTAAAATCCCTTCAGGCAGATAAGGATCTAGTAGTGAGTGATTTGGTTAAGATGTCGTGGGCTCTTGAAGAGCGTGATAAGGTGCCGGAACTTTCTGAACAAGTACGACTTATGAGTAAAGATGCAGGTGTATCTTTTAGTTCTTTAGATTATTCCAATGCCAACAGGGGTTCGTCCGTTCCGGCGTCTTCTGCCGCGGTGGATCCGTCTTCGGGACTTGCACCCAACCCGGAACTTTACAGAGAAGAAAAAGTTAATGTTTCTGTAAATTCTGCAAGTTTGTCTGAGGCTGTTAAATTTTTGAGTATTTCAGAAAATTCCATCCGCCTCTTTAATGTGGAAAGTTTGCGGATTTCTACGCGGGAAAGGGTTAGAGATGTGTCTCTTGTAATGTCATCGCCTTATTTGAACCCCAGTTTTTCAAGTTACTCTCAAAGCGCAGCGCCTATTGACCTTGAAGATGCTACGTACCGAGGTTTTATGAATAATCTTGATAAGTTTAGCAATTACGCGCAAACGATTGATGCTACCCTGCCAAAAATCTAATTTGCAGCTTTCCACTTTTTAATATTCCCGTGATGGCCGGAAAGCAGCTCCGCGGGGACTTTTAAACCTTTCCACTCTTCTGGTCGACCGTATTGTGGGTGCTCGGTTCGGTTTGGTTGACCTGTATTAAATGATTCGTTAGTGAGCGCGTCCTGGTTTTCTATGGCTCCGGGTATCAAGCGCGTAACGCTTTCAATTATCACCATTGCCGCTGCTTCCCCGCCCGACAGCACATAGTTACCGATGGATATTTCTCGTCCATGGAAATACTCAACGACTCTTTGGTCTATGCCTTCATACCGCCCGCACACTATTATCAAATTTTTTGTTGCCGACAGCTGCAATGCAACGGCTTGGTTGTACGTTTTTCCTCTGGGGGTGAGGAAGACGATTTCTGTACTTCCGCACCGCGCGGGTTCCACAGCATTCTCGTCGCGGGTCCCCGCCTCGCCGCTCGCGACTTCCTCAAATCGCTGCGGAACCCTCCCCGTCGTCCCGGATTTCTCCTCACAGCAGCCGAGTGCACAGTTTATGGCGTCAGAAATGGGTTCAGGGCGCAAAATCATGCCCGGACCGCCGCCGTAAGGCGGAGAGTCAACCGTACCCCGTTTATCAATGGCAAAGTCGCGCAAGTTTATAAAGTCGACCTGCAAAAGCCCCCTCTCCATTGCACGGCTAATGGGTAGGTGCGTTAAGTGTGCGCTAAAAATGTCAGGAAAAAGAGTTATTACTTGAATTTTATTCATTATGACTATTATTAAGCATTGCGACTTTGGTCTACCAGCTCTACATCAACCCAGACACCTTCCTTTACAGCCTTGGCTTTGGCCAGCGATCTTATACTATTTATAGTACGGCCTTCTTTGCCTATCACAAAGCCCATGTCGGCTTGGTCTACGGCTATGGTATACTTTAGATTGGTTCCCTCCGCGATTTCTGTTACCACCACGGAATCGGGATTTTTGACTACGTTTTTAACCAAAAACTCAATAAAATCCTTCATTTCTCCTCCGTCGTTGCGGGTTCCACAGCATTCTCGTCGCGGGTCCCCGCCTCGCCGCTCGCGACTTCCTCAAATCGCTGCGGAACCCTCTCCACGCCGTCATCGCGATCTGGATTATGTGAAGAAGCAACTTTCTTCTCTGCTTTGGGGTTGTATTTTATAAAGTGATAAGTTCCCTCTACTATTTTTCTTACCGGCTCGGTTAAAAGCGCGCCCCTTTTTAACCAGTCGTCTAATTTAACTTTATCGATAGCCGGCTTGCCCACCGCGGCGGGGTTAAAGTTACCTAAGATGTCCAAGAACTCCCCGTTTCTTTTAGTTCTGGTTTGCGCTACCACAACTTTGTAGGTCGGGGCGTTCTTTTTTCCTATTTTTGCCAGTCTTATCTTTATGGACATAACTGCGGTATTCTATCAACCGTTGGTTATTTTATCAAGGCCGTTGTTAGCAGCTTCCATTTCCGCGCGCTGTTTGCTTTTGCCCGTGCCCTCGCCGTAAACCTTTCCGCCCACTTTTACCTCAATTTTAAATGTCTTATTGTGGTCTAGTCCCCAAGAGTCAACTAAATGATACTCCGGTGTAAAACCTAGCTTCTCCTGTGCTAACTCCTGAAACTTAGATTTGGCGTCTTTGTACTTTTCCTCTCTTACAATGTCGTCAATCTTGTACAAAAGCTCACGCTCCAAAAATTGGCGGCAGAATTCCAGCCCGTTTTGAGTGTAGAGTGCGCCTAAAACCGCCTCAAAGGTGTTGGCCAAAATATACTCGCGATCCCGACCACCCGTGGCTTCCTCGCCTTTGGATAGAAGTAAAAACGCGCCATAACCCAACCTTTTTGACTCCTGGGCAAGTGACGAAGTACAGACCATAGCAGATCTATAGTTTGTAAGGTCGCCTTCGGGAAGTTGCAGAAATTTGTGATATAAAAATTCGCTCGACAGGAGCTGTAGGACCGCGTCGCCCAAAAACTCCAGGCGCTCGTTGGAACCAAACCCATTGTTATGGTGTTCATTAAGGTACGATCTGTGGGTAAAAGCGGTTTCAAGGAGCTGTTTGGAGGTTTTATCATCACCTACCCCGGTTGTGTTGGCCGGCAGGCCTAAAATTTTTGATAAGGTTTCAAAATCCATATGCTTTCTGCTATTCCAGCTTTTCCTCTAGCACGTCAAGAAGGTCTTTAACGCTTTCAATTTCGCCTTGTTGTCCAAGCAGCTCGATTTTAAAGAGATCCTCCAGCTCCTCTAAAATTTCCGTAAGCTCTAACTCCCCTAAGTTTAGATCGTCTCCAAAACACATTTCGTCCAAAATTCCTTTTGTCTCCAAACCCACCCTGCGCGCAATTATTTGTTTGACCTTTTCTTTGTAGTTATTGTTTTTCATACTGTAATCGTCCCCTGCCCTACTCCGTCGTTCCGCCGGAGGCGGAACCTTCTGCCACCGAACCTAAAACCCCGTTTACAAACTTGCTGGAGTTTTCGCCTCCAAATTCTTTTGCCAGCTCTACTGCCTCATTAATTGCTACGCTGGCATTAACCTTGGCGTTGATTATTTCGTAAACCGCCACGCGCAGTATAGCCAAGTCTATTTTAGCAATCCTGTCAAGCGGCCACTCGGGAGCGCACTTGGTGATTACAGCGTCCACCTTTTCCATGTCGGTTTTTACACCGTCGACTAGGCTTTTTAAAAGTTCCAAGTCAGCCTGTGCGGTTGGCGGCATGTCAACCACCAACTCCTCCGGAATGTCACCGGTACCGCCAAAAAACTCTGCATAAAGTTTTAAAATGGCTAATTTTCGGGCCTGATGCCTTGGATCTATCACTTTTTGCATTTTGGACAGACGTGATGCGGAAGTTTTATGCTTCCGCACCCTTTACACTTAACCGTGTTTATGGCCGGCCTCTTGTAGTGTGAATTTCTTTTTATTCTCACCTGGCTTTTACTTGTTCTTCTCTTTGGAACCTGCATGGTGCTATCTAAAAGGATTTTGGCCGACTTGTCAACTGTTGCGTGGGACCGGAGGGATGCGTTTTGATGAAGCTGCTATCCCTCCGGTTCTTCTGCCTGAAGCGTTCACGTGTCTAGGTGTCCAGCTGGACAACATAGCGCGGAATCTGTGAGTCCGGAACTACCTTTACGACTTTGAACCGCGCCCAATGAAGTTCTTTCGGCAGCATTTCCTCTGATGGCAGGACAAGGTTGCTTGGGGTGACTTCGATGACGTCACCAACCTCGGGGAGACGACCTGGAAGCTCCAGGCCAAAGGTGATTGTCTCGCTCCCGGGTCTTTTCCAATCGAATATATGCCTTCTCATTTCTAGACCTCCTGGGTGAATTAACTGGCTGCCTACCAAATTTGTAGGTGTAGGCATTATAATGATAGTGGCGGATTTTGCAACTAATACTAGTGTTTAATTATCGTTAACAAAGTTTTGCCGTATTTGCGGTTTTCCATTTGGATGGTGTCAACAAGCTCTTTGGGAACTTCGATCGTCGTGCCTGTTGATGTGAGAAGAAAAAAAGCACCGTGGGGAAGTAATTTTTCTACGGCGAGTTTTATTAGATGTCGATGATTGGTTTCCAAGTAATAAGGGTCGGCAAAAATCACGTTGTAACCGGTTTGATCGTTGGCAAGAAATTTTAGGGTGTCACTACGAGCTACATTTGCTCGATCGGTGAGTCCGCAGTTTTTAAGGTTTCTTTGGATGATTTCAATCGACTCTTTCGACTCGTCCACAAAGTCGCAAAAGGCGGCTCCCCTGCTTAAAGCCTCTATTCCAAGATTTCCGCTTCCGGCAAAAAGGTCCAAACAGATGGCGTTTTCGATTTTGTCCCCGATAATGGAAAAAATCGCTAGTTTTACCACCTCTTTTACCGCGGTTACTTTTAAGTTACTTGGCAAACTTAAATGTTTGCCTTTTGCTGTCCCCGATGTAATTCTGATCATCTGATTTTGCTTGCAAAACAACTAATTTTGTCCCACAAACTTGCCCGACTGCTCAATTCTCTCCAACAGAAGCGGATATTTTTCCAACTCCGCAAGATATTTTTCCGCTTCCCCCTTGGCCTTTTCCAAAAGCTCCGTGTTATAAATGCTGGCAATTTTAAAGTTTTTTACCCCACTTTGCATTGTACCAAAAATATCGCCCTGGCCCCGCATTTTAAGGTCAATTTCCGCCAGCTCCCTGCCGTCGCTTACCGTTTCCATATATTTTAAGCGTCGAGATAGATTTTGTGAGCTGCCGCTGTAAATTAAAAAGCAGTAGCCCTGCTGACCGCGTCGTCCCACCCGCCCTCTAAGTTGATGTAAAGATGCCAAGCCGTATCTTTCTGCGCTTTCTATTACGATGATGGAAGCCTCCGGCACGTCTATGCCCACTTCTATCACAGGAGTCGACACCAAAAACTTTACTTTTCCGGTTCTAAATTCCTCAATAGCCGCTTCCTTTTCCTTTGGTTTCATTCTGCCGTGAATTAGTCGCATTTCTGCCGCTGGCAAAATCTTTTGCAGCTCTTTAAATTCTTTTTCAGCGGCTTTCACATTTTCAAAATCCTCATTTTGCGACTGTTCAATAAATGGGCAAACAATAAAGGTTTGCTGTTTTTGTGCCCCTATCCATTGATAAAGTTTTTCCCTTTGTTTTTCTGTAGCGACCTTGGTCTGCACCTTTCTGCCTTCCTCCGTACACATTTCTATAGCTGATACGTCAAGATCTCCGTACAGTGTTAGCGATAAAGTTCTGGGAATGGGGGTTGCCGTCATAGAAAGTAAATTTGGGACTATATTTTCCGCCGTCATGTTTAGAAGTTGACTTCTTTGTTCTACCCCAAAGCGGTGTTGTTCGTCTATTATCACGAGCCCCAACGAACTTACTGCTACCCCCGCATATAAAAAGGCGTGGGTTCCAACAGCAATGTCAAAGTCTTCCTTGAGATCTGTGTTCTTAGAAAAAGTTTTTTGAATAATTTTTATGTTCGGATCAAATTTTTGAGTAATAAATTTATTAAAAGTGTCAAAATGCTGCGCCGCTAAAATCTCTGTAGGTGCCATTAAAACGGTTTTGTAACCGTTTAGGTAACACAGGTACGATGCTATTAGAGCTACTATAGTTTTTCCGCTTCCCACATCCCCCTCCAAAAGCCTGTTCATAGGACTTTCTTCCTGTAAATCCGTGATTATGTTATCTAGGGCTCTTTGTTGTGATTGCGTAAGCTTAAACGGCAGGCTTTGTATTAACGCATCCATGGTTTTTTTATTGGGTTCGTACAAAATCTTGCGGCCGTTTTTCTCCTTTTTCCATTCCTGCTTCCTTTTTTCTACCTTTAAAAGCTCCAAAAATAGTTCTTCAAAGGCAAAACGCTGCCGGGCTTTTTCCGCGTCGCTCAAATTTAGCGGGAAATGCACGTTTTTAAACGCTATTTTTATGTCCGAAAAATTGTTTTTTTTCAGTACTTCCTGCGGCAAAAATTCCGTAAACACCGTTGCTCCGGTTCCGTTAATGACGTCGTTATTTCTAGAGCGGAGCCATTTGGAAGAAATTCCCGCTGTTTCAGTATAAATTCCCACCAAACGCCCTGTGGAAAGACTTCCCTCCCCTTCTTCAAATTCGGGAGAAAAAATACATTTCTTATTTTTATAAAGCGCGACTTTACCGCTAATGGTATAGGTTTTATTTTCTTTTAGGGTGGTTTTTAAATAATGCTGATTGAACCAGATCAGATTTAAAGTTCCGGTTTCGTCTATGATGTTGGATAGAGTCAACCTTTTTCCGTACGGGGTAGCGATGTTTGTTACCTTACCCAAAAAACCCGTTACGGAAACAACTTCTCCCACCACGGCGTCTTTAGTTTTAACTTTGCGACTGTAATCGTCGTACCTAAAGGGAATGTGGTATAAAAGGTCGCCCACAGTTTTAATTTCCAGCTTTTCCAAAAGCTTCTCGTATTTTGGTCCGACTTTATTAAGGAATCTAACCGGTGTGTTTAAGACGTCACCTTGCATATACGGCGATTTTATCACTCAACCAACATCATTGCGAGAATTAGAGTATAAACGGCAAAATGGATGTGCCTATAAGAGCCAGGGATGCCAGGACGATAATCGTTTTTTTGTAATATCCCCTCTTTTTTGCGGTTTTGTGCAGTTCTTTGATCTTGCTCACAGGGTGATTTTATCAAAAGTCAACCAAGTCTGCACGAAATATCCAATACTTTTTCTGCCCACTTTAACCTTGTCCTTGCATCGTATAGGATCTTTTCTTTTGGTTGAATCAGGTTTTTTAGGTCGTTTACTACCAGCTCCGAACCTTTGTCACCGCCGGGTATTTTTTGCATATTTTCAAGTGCCTTTTTGAGGAAAGTTATCCAAACATCGTAGGATTCGGGATTAGTTAGCCTACCCGCAGATTGAGCTACCCTCATCAGGTCGCTTCTAACCGACATTTTATAAAATTGCGGATCGTTTCTTTTCATTTAAAGCCTAAAATATTTTTTACAGCCTAAAATAGTATTTGACCAATTTTTCAAACTCCGATTTTATTGCTGGATCGGCGATTTCGTAAGTGAGTCGTCCTTGGGAGGGTTTGTAGTTTGATAGAGCTTGGCACTCTATCGATTTGGTCGACACATTAAAACCGCCACCCCAAAGATCTGACTGCTTGCTTCCGTTATTTACTAAAACCTCCTCGCAGTCGATATGATACTCACCTCCCGCGCACAACCAACCGTTGTCCAGGTCTATAACGACCTTTATATACCCTGGATACGCTTCCTGCAGGACTTCAAGATCCTTGCTTGGAATAGGTTCGTTATAAAACTTAATCATTCTTGTACAGGTCTAAAGAATTCACGTTTGCCGAATTTTATTATTGTATCGGGTTTTATATTAAGCGACTTATTAAAATCAGTGATCTTTTCTCCGTTAACCTCTACCCCGCCTTGTTCGATGGTTCTTTTGATGTCGCCGCCGGAATATTTTGTTCCCACTGCCGTTTTAAGAAACTCCAGCAAGGTAATACCATCGGCCACCTTTACCGCCGATATATTTTCCTGCGCAACTTTCCTGTTCTGCACCGTGCTTTCAAAGTTCCTTTCTGCCCCCAGACTCGCCTTTTCTCCATGTAATATGCTTACGATTCTCTTGGCCATAAGTTTTTTGTAAATCATGGGGTTTTCTCCCTTTTCTATCGACGATTTTATTTCTGCAATCTCTTCGTCCGGAGTATCGGTCAAAAGCTCCAGCCCCGCAAGTATGTGCTCATCGTCGTACGACATGGCTTTGCCGTACATTACCTCCGGCGTGTCCGAAAGATTAATGCCGTTGCCTTTAGTTTTACTCATGGTTCTACCGTCCGGAGCGTCCATCATTTTATTAGTGCGCACGTATTTTTCTTTACCTAAATACTCTTTTACTAAATGTCGACCCATTAACATGTTGAAGGTCTGATCTGTTCCCCCTATTTCCATGTCCACACCCATGGCTACAGCGTCGTACCCCTGCATCAAGGGGTAAATAAATTCCTGTAATTGAATCGTGTTGCCTTCGGCAAGACGTCTTTGAAAAAGATCACGTTCAATCATTTGTTGTATGGTAGCGTGTGACATCAGTTTAATAAGGTCTTCCAGGGTTAGTTTTGACAGCCACTCAAAGTTGCGTTTAAACAAGACCGGGTTTTCCCCCTCAAAGTCAATAAGTTTGGAAACCTGCTTTTTCCAGCCTTCCATGTTGTGCTCAATTTCGGCATCAGAAAGAATCTTTCTGGCTGTATTTTTATCCGGATCCCCAACCTTTGCTGTGTAGTCGCCCACCAAGAAAATAACTTCGTGGCCCATTTCCTGCAAAAGTCGCAAGGCCCTAATACCCACAGCATGTCCTACATGGAGGTAGGGGCCGCTAGGATCAAAACCCTGGTAGACTCGTAAACGATCGCCGCTTTCCAATTTTTTTCTAAGATCTGGCACACTTGGATAAATTGCGGCTACTCCCCTGCTTAAGAACTTTTTGATCTTCTCTTTGTCGATTGTTATGTTAGACATAAAATTAGTATTTCCAGCATAATCTGTGTAGAATATACCATCTGAAAGGTGTTAAAATCAAAAAGTGATTAGGCCGTCTTCAAGGTTGCAAAGGAAAATAAGAGCGTTGATGGCAAGGACTACTCCCACGAAGAGATCCAGTGAGGTTGGTGGTGGTAGAACCATAAGTTTAGTGCGACGCAAATACGCCAGTAAAAAACTTATGCTTTTAACTTATCTGGCGTCGGCGGTTTTTATTGGAATCATAGTGTTTTTTGTGGTGACTATGGTAGTTTTTGCGGTTTTTTCTTATCAGCTTCCGTCACCCGACAAACTATTAAACCGCAGCCAGGAGCTGTCAACAAAGATTTTAGACCGTAACGGCAAGACAATTTACGAAGTTTATGGAGAAAAAAATCGCGAGCTTATCCAGCTTAAAGATATTTCGCAAAATTTACAGGACGCTACTTTGGCAACTGAGGACTCTGATTTTTATACTCACAGCGGGTTTTCTCCAAGGGGCATGTTAAGGGCTGCAAAGAACGTTTTTTTTGGAGCCAATCTGCAAAGCGGCTCCACTTTGACCCAACAAGTCGTTAAAAATACCCTGCTTTCCCAGGAACAGACCGTAACTCGAAAGATCAAGGAATTTATTCTGGCTTTACAACTTGAGAGCAAGTACACAAAGGACGAAATTTTACAGATGTATTTAAACGAGACTCCTTATGGTGGCCAAAACTATGGCGCTCTTACGGCTTCCAAAGCGTATTTTGATAAGGAGCCTAAGGCTCTAACACTGGCGGAGGCGGCGTATCTGGCGGGGTTGCCGCAAAGCCCTTCCGTTTATTCTTATTATAGTTCTGATCCCAACAAGGGCTTGGCGCGGAAGGATTATGTTTTGTACTTAATGAATGTGCGGGGTTGGATGGGGGTTGATGGGAAGAGGCACTTTATTACCAACGAAGAGTACGAGAGCGCCAAAAAAGAGGAACTTAAGTTTGAGCGGGCAAAAGTCTCTTTTTTGGCGCCCCACTTTGTGTTTTACGTTAAGGAGCTTCTCGCCCAAAAGTACGGTGAGGATAGAGTAGAGGGCGGAGGTTTAATTGTCACCACCACTTTAGATCTAACCGTTCAGGAAATGGCGGAAAGGATTGTTAAGGAAGAGGTGGAAAAAGCCAAGAATCTTAATGTGGGAAACGGCTCCATGGTGGTAATAGATCCCAAAACCGGTCAAATTTTAGCTATGGTGGGCTCCAAAGACTATTTTGCCGACCCCGAACCTGCCGGTTGTGTATCAGGTACCACTGGGCCAGGGTCGTGCGTTTTTGACCCCAACCTAAATGTAACGCTCGCGCTTCGTCAGCCAGGCTCCAGTATAAAACCCATAACCTACGCTACTCTGCTTACCAAAGGCTATACCGCGTCTTTTCCTTTTATGGACGTTCCCACCACCTTTGAAAACATGGCGGGTCAAAAAGTCTACAAACCGGAAAACTACGACGGAATTTTTAGAGGCCCCATGTCGCTTAGAAAAGCTCTTGGCAACTCCTTGAATATTCCCGCCGTTAAAGCCTTAAAGCTCGCCGGAATTTCCAACATGATGGAACAAGCCAAAAAAATGGGCATCACCTCTTTTAGTCGACCGGAGGGTTACGGATTGGCGCTTACTTTAGGTGGAGGCGAAACTAAGCTTTTGGAAATGACAGGTGCTTTTAGTGTTTTCCCCGCCAAAGGTGTGTTTAGGCAACCCGAGCCGCTTTTGGAAGTGCGCGATGCGGGAGGCGGAATGCTTTATAAATGGGTCGACACGGGGGGAATGCGGGCTTTAGGCGAAGAGGTGGCTTTTTTGATTTCCGACATTTTATCTGATGACGGAGCCAGAAGTGAAGCTTTTGGTTTTGGCAGTCTGTTAAATATTCCCGGGTACGAGGTGGCGGTTAAAACCGGTACTACTGATGACAAGCGCGATAACTACGCCGTGGGATTTACACCATATGTTGTGGCGGGAGCTTGGGTTGGGAATAATAATAACGACAAGATGAACCCGGTTTTAGCCTCCGGAATTACCGGTGCCACGCCCATTTGGAACAGGTTTATAAAGGAGTATATTAAGATGTATTATGGCGGCGATAATAAAAAGCCCTTAGAAACATTTGAGGCGCCAAAAACCGTCAAAAAAATGGAAATTGACAGGCTTACAGGGATGCTCCCCTACGGCGATAACGAAAAGCGCCAGGAGTGGTTTGTTAACGGTACGGAGCCTACGGCGGTTAGCGACTGGTACCAAAAGCTGGAGGTTTGTAAGGTAGATGGGAAGATTGCTAATCAAAGCTGTAAAGACGCCGAAAAAACCAGAGTTAAGAACTATATAAAAATTAAAGCCGAGCTTCCGGAATGGCAGGATGAGGTGGACAAATGGGTTTCCGAAAAATATGGCGGTAATGACACTTACTTTCCACCAACCACCACCTCTAAACTTGCTTTTGACGCGGACGGGAATTCTTCCGGGGACAAAATCTCCGCGGATATTATGGGTTTTACAGACGGGCAGGTGGTTCCCTTGGAGTTTAGGCTTAAGGTTGACGCTTGGAGCGAGGATGAAATTACGCAAGTGGACATTTATATGGATGGTGACCGTGTTACCACAGATAAATCATTTCCTTATGGTTATAACTTTGTTTTTAAACCCGAAGATGCAGGTGAAAAGGAGTTTAAGATAAAAGCTTGGGACAGCAGCGGTCGGATTGCGGAGGATTCTATAAAGCTTGTTATCTACGGTGGCGAAGATACCAACCTATAGATTTGCTATTCCTCCATATTTATTGTAATTTGTGCTAAACGCATCTTGAAAACCAACCATAAAAAGGAAAGGAAGAACGGAAATGAAACCACAGGACAGAATAATCGTAGCTCTAGATGTGTCCACCTTGGCCGAGGTGGAAGCCTTGGTCAGGGAACTAGCCCCGCACGTGGGGCTGTTCAAGGTCGGATTGGAGCTGCTCACGGCTGTGGGAGCTCCCAAGGTCGTCGAGTTCGTTCATTCACTCGGTGGCCAGGTCTTCTACGACGGCAAGTTCGACGACATTCCGAACACGGTCGGAGGCGCGGCCAAGGCGGTTGCTGGATTGAACGTCAAGATGTTTGATGTTCACGCCTCGGCAGGACGGAAAGCCGTTGAGGCAGCAGCCGCCAACAAAGGTAATTCCCTGCTTCTGGGCGTGACTGTCCTCACCTCGATCGACAGAGAAGAGTGTGTTTCCATCTTCGGCGGCGCGCCGGGTCCCAAAGTTCTGCAGTTCGCGCGCATGCTTCTCGAGGCCAACGCGGATGGGATCGTTTGTTCGCCCCGAGAGCTCGGGCTTCTCGGGGAACAGGAAGGACTTGACGATTTGTATTGGGTCACGCCTGGGGTGCGGCCCTCATGGGCGGCGGTGGGAGATCAGAAGCGCGTGATGACCCCTGGCGAGGCGATTCGCGCCGGAGCCGACTATCTGGTGATTGGCCGCCCAATTACCAAGCCGCCGGCAGAAATCGGAACACCCGCAGACGCGGCGAAAAAGATCGCGGAAGAAATCGCAGCGGCTGTGTAGTGTTCCACTCGATTCGGCAGAAAATCGGCTGAGTTGGGCAATAGGCGGCTGTTTGAGGTCTCACAATGTAGTGAGGTTTTGGGCGGCCGCTTGTTTTTAGCTGCGGATGTTGATGTCGGCGGTTTTTTTGAGTTCAACAAGCGTGTGGTCGATTATGTCCGTGGCGTCGTTCTGATCAACTTCCGGCTTAAAATGCGTTTTTATCAAAACTGACCTTTTGTCGTTGCCAAGCTCTTTTCCCGTGTATTCCTCCAAAAACTCAACTTTGGTCACATCGGGGCTTACGGCTTTTATAGCGTCGATAATACTACCTACAGGAAAATTCTTCGGGATGATGAACGAGGTCTCTACGGAATTTAGACTCCGAACATCGGAAATTATTCGGTTGACTTGTTTCTTCTCTGCCAACAAGTTTTCTGTGAACAAAGTAAATCCATTGTATCTAACCGATCCGATCATCTTGCCCTCCTTGACAATATTTGCTTCATGCGCACCACCCGCCTTTTTATAAGAGTAACCAACAATCCCGATGTTTTTGAACAGTGTGCTTAAAAGTGCAGAAGTTTTTTTGTGTAAAGCTTTGAGGCTGCTTTTTTCGTCAAACAATAAACATTCCAGAACCCGCGTTTCTGTGTAGGTTTGAAAATCTTTCTTATTGCCCTTTTGGGTATAAACTTTTCCGACTTCAAAAAGCACCCCAGAATCGGTTTGATTTTTGACATAGTTTGGCACAATTTCTTTAAGCGTTTCGGCAATTATTGTTCTCAAAGCATTTTTTTGGGAATTCTGCGAGTTTTCAAGTACAACTTGGTTTCCCGCGAGATTCTCGTTACGGGAAACCAGCGGATCCGTGATAAATTCGTGGGCTCTGAGCTGCGCGAGCTCGTCACTCAAACTTTCTTCAAATTTGTAGATTTCCGGGGTGATTTCTTTGGGGGGTGTTCCCTGAATCTGCGCGGTAGGAATTTTAGTGTAGCCGTTTATCCTCAAGATGTCCGAAACCACGTCGTCCTCTACCTCTATATCCGTTCTAAAGTACGGTATGACGACTTTAAACGCCTCTGCGCTGCGGCTTACCGTCTGATACCCCAGCCGGCTCAATATATCGGCAATATCCTCGTTTGATATGTCAAAACCTGCGAGTTTACGGACGCGAGATTTTCTCAAGGCCATTTCCTTGGGTTGGCTAGGATGCGGATTCCAGTCCACGTTTTGATAATACTCCCCCCCTGCCAGTTCTAATATAAGATATGTAGCGCGCTCAATAGCGTACTGCGTGAGCTCCGGGTGCAAAAATTTGTCATACCTTAAAACCGTTTCGTTTTGAATGTTTAGTTTTCTTGATACTTTTCTAATGACGTTTTGATTATAATTACCGGCATCCAAGACTATATCGGTGGTTTTTTCATCCACACCGGTTTCCCTTCCTCCCACAATCCCACCCAATACAGTTGCCGCGCCGCCCTGTGTTAAAACAAAAGCTTCTGGGTACAAAGTTACCTCGTCTCCCAGAAATGTATACAACTTTTCCTCATTACGCGCTTTTCGTATGACAATTTCAGGTTTTCTAAACTTTGCCAGATCTTGCGCGTGCATGGGCTGTCCCAGTTCAACCATCACGTAATTAGTTATGTCCACAATATTGTTAATCGACGGGATTCCGTATTCCTCAAGTCTTTTTTTCATCCATTCTGGGGATGGTTTGACTTTAACATATCTAAAAACTCGGGTGTTAAAGCGGTTTACTGCATCGGGACATTCGATCTCAATCTTAACAACATCCTCATTCCGTGGCTTTTTGCCTTCTTTGATGTAAGTCTTCGGTAATTTTAAGTCGACTTTAAGATATGCCGCCAAGTCCCTGGCGCATCCCAAAACGGAAAGCCAGTCAGAACGATCAAAGCGATGTTCCAGGTCAAAAACTTTGCCGTCAAAAGGCTTGTCGAGCAAAAGACCTATTTGTGTAAAGGCCTCGCCGATTTCTTTAACTGATGTGTTCCCAAGGTCGATATATTCTTTTAGCCAGTCCAAAGGGATTCTCATAGGTATGCCAACCCCCCATATAATTTTCTAATGTCGATGATGCCAAATTTTGCCATTACCAAGCGGTCCAAGCCCATTCCCCAAGCAAAACCTGTGTAAACTTCCGGGTCGATTCCGCTCGCTTTTAAGGTGTTGTAGTGAATCATTCCGCACCCCAAGACCTCCATCCAGCCCCTTTGTTTGCATACTGCGCACCCCTCTCCGTTGCAAAAACTACATTTTACGTCCACCCCCATGCCGGGTGACACTTCAGGATAATATTTATACCTAAAGCGCAATTCAACATCGTCGCCAAAAAGGTGCTTGTGAAAGATCTCCATGAGCCATTTTAAATTTTGGATAGTTATTCCTTTGTCGACCACAAAGCCCTGATATTGGTGAAAGAAAAAGGAATTTGTTGGATTGGCGGTTTCGTTTCTATAGCACTTTCCCGGCACCACAACTCTAGTAGGCGGTTTATAGTTTTCTAAAATCCGCGCTTCTATGGAAGAGGTGTGCGTCCGCAGCAAAATATCAGGCTCGTTAACAAACAAGGTGTCCTGCAAATCCGTGGCGGGGTGCCCCTCCGGTAGATTAAGACGCCTAAAATTATACTCGGCGGTTTCAATTTCCGGCCCCTCACCAACAGAAAACCCGTAATATCTAAAAAAGTCGTTCATTTGCCTGATAATTTGCGTTGTTGGATGTAAATACCCCGTGTTGATTGGTGGGTACGGGATCGTTAAGTCAATATCTGCGTCTGAAATTTGTGTCTGCCTGTATTCTTGCCGGGCCTTTTCTGTGCTTTCTTCAATATATTTTTTAAGTTTGTTTAGCTTTGGTCCCATTTCCTTTTTATCTTCCAGTGAAAGTTTTCCCAGCGACTTTATTTCTTGAGTTAATAGCCCGTGGGTTTTGGATAGGTATTTAAGGTAAAGTTCATCGAGTGCACCAGTTTTCCTGGCCTGCTCAAGATCGTTGTTGTAGGTGTTTATGTCCACCAATCGATTATACCTCATTTTATTCGGTACGACGTTTCACGTCTAATCACCAGGAATATGTGGTTTTACGATGTCCAGGACTTTTTTAAAAGAATCCATGTCCGAGTACGCAAGTTCGGCAAGAGACTTTCTGTCTAATGCTATGTTAGCTTTTTTAAGTCCGGCAATAAATCTGCTGTACTTAATATTTTCGCTCGACAGAGCTCCGTTAAGTCTGGCAACCCAAAGTCGCCTAAAATCCCGTCGCCTGATTTTTCTGCCGGCAAACGCGTGTTCTCCGGATCTAACAACAGCCTCATTAGCCTTTTTTAGGAGCTTGCTGCGAGCGCCCCTATAACCTTGGGCCAAGCCTAGTAATTCAACTTTTTTTCTGTGACCCCGTGGTCCGCCTTTAATTCTCATATGTTTTTGCCGTACTTTCCAAGCATTTTTTTAAACCTGCCTTTAATTTTTTTATTTGTAAACTCGCTTACCGCATTGCCCCTTTGTACTCTATTGGTCGGGAGTCCCACCTTGAGGTGCTTAAGTCCCACCTTTCTTTTAGTGACTTTTCCATTTCTACTAATCTTTATTCTTTTTAATAATGTTCTTCTTGTTTTAGTTTTATACATACGTATAAGAGCTTTGGTATAACCGATCATTTCTTAACAAAAACCACCGAAATGGTATTTCCAACCCTTTTCGGGTCCGACTCTACTTTAGCAAAGGGGGCCATCTGCATTATGAAATCCTTAATTTTGTCCTCCGCCACCTTTGGAAACATGGCCTGGCGGCCCCTCATCATTAAACTTACTTTAACCACGTTTCCCGCTTCCAGGAACTCTACTGCCCTGTTTATTCTTTGTTGTACGTCACCGGAACTTATGGTTGTACTTAACCTTAACTCTTTAAGCTCGGTCTGTTTTGACTTTCCTTTAGCTTCGCTTGCCTTTTTCCGCTCCGAATACAAAAACTTATTAAAGTCAATAATTTTTGCTACAGGTGGATTGGCACTTTCCGTTATAACCACCACATCCAAGCCTTTTTCCTCTGCTAACTGCAAAGCCTGCCGAGTATCCATTACCCCAAGATTTTCTCCCGTTGCCAAAATAACCCTTAACTGAGGGTATTTTATTCTGTGATTAATTTGGTAATTTCTCTCTATAGCTTTCCTCCGTGCAAAAATGCCTGCATAAAGTTACCACAAATCCAGGGCCTTGGTCAAATATTTTTGGGTGGCTTTGCGGGCAAACTCCTCTGTTTTTACCATTCCTAGCGTTTTTCCGTCTCTAAGTCGCACGTTTACCGACTCTGCCGCTTCCTCTTTGGCGCCCACTACCAGCATGTAAGGCACTTTTTGCATCTGCGCATCACGAATTTTGGCTTGCATGGTTTCGTCCTTATCATTTACTTCCACCCGAAGCGATCTCTCTTTAAGGATTTTGGCGACTTTTTGGGTGTATTCATTGTTTTTCTCCGAAATCGGAATTATAGCGACTTGAACTGGCGCCAGCCACACCGGGAACGCCCCAGCATAATGCTCGATTAGGAACCCCACGACTCTCTCCAACGCGCCTATAGAGGACCTGTGGATAACTACGGGCTGCTCGTTGACGCCTTCCTCGTTTATGTACTTTAGATCGAATCGTTTTGGCAGGACAAAATCATACTGTACGGTAAAGGCGGTTTCCTCTTTCTTTAATACGTTGAACATTTGGATATCGATCTTGGGACCGTAAAAAGCTGCCTCATCCCCAGCTTCATAGTAGGGGGCTTTTATGTCCTTAAGCACATCCCTAAGAAGGTTCTCGGCTTCTTCCCATTCCTGGGGGGAGTCGTAATATTTCTTTTTGTTACTTCTGTCGCCGAGAGAGAGCCTGTATGTGTAATCTGACCCATCTTTAAGTCCCAGCACGCCCGATACTTTCTTAATAAGCGCCAGAACCCTCTTTATCTCGTCGCTTGCCTGGTTTTTTCTGACAAAGTTATGAGAATCTGCCAGACAGAAACTTCTCACTCGTGTAAGGCCAGTTAGCGTACCGGAAGGTTCGTATCTATAATATCCTGCCATCTCTGCATACCGTAGAGGCAGTTCTTTATATGAGCGGGGTTTGTCGGCGTAGAGAGTAAGGTGGTGGGGACAAGCCATTGGTCGCAGTATCAACTCCTCTTCGTCGACTTTCATCGGTGGGTACATGGTATTGGCATAGTACGGATAGTGCCCCGATATTTTGTATAGTTCGGTCTTTGCTAAAGTAGGCGTTCGTACGTGTTTGTACCCGTTTGCGATTTCCTCGTCGACAACGAACCTCTCAAGCTCTCTCCATATCGTGGCCCCATATTCTGTAAACAAAGGCAAGCCTTTGCCGACAATATCCGAGAAGGTAAACAAGTTGAGTTCCTTACCAAGCTTTCTATGGTCGCGTTTCTTGGCTTCTTCTAAGTTGTGCAGGTACTCATCGAGCGCTTTCTTGGAATCAAAGGACGTCCCGTAGATTCTTTGAAGCATTTTGTTTTTTTCGTCGCCTTTGTAGTAAGCTCCCGCCACCGATAAAAGTTTAAATGCCTTGATTTTGCCGGTCGACGCCACGTGCGGCCCGGCGCACAAATCGATATCATAATATGGGCTTTGCGGGTTGCCGGTAACATAAAGCGATACTTTTTCCCCGCGCGATCCGATTTCCTTTAACGTGTCGAGTTTGTAGGGGTTGTCGGCAAAAAGCTTTTTAACTTCTTCTGTATCCACTTCTTTACGGACTATGGGAAGGTCAGCGTCAATCATTTTTTGCGTCTCCTCCTCTATTTTAGGCAAATCCTCGGGTGTAACTTTGTAGTCCAAATCAAAGTCAAAATAGAAGCCGTCCTCAATAGGCGGCCCCATCACCTTTTTAAGATCGGGATACAATTTTTGCATGACTGTATGCAGAACATGTTCTGCACTGTGTCGTAGCGGCATTAACGGATCGTTTTTTAATTCATTTTTAACCTTAGACATATTTAGACTTAACAATTTTAGCAGGATTGCCGGCGATAACAACATCGCCCGGAAAGTTTTTGGTCACCACAGCCCTAAACCCCACCACAGAGTTGTCGCCGACGCAACTCCCTTTAAGCAGAGCGCACTGTCCGCAAAGCCAGACGTTGTTTCCGATCGTAACAGGCTTGCTTGTGGGATTTCCGTAAAGGATGTGGGAGGGGTCCATACATTCGTGAAAGTCCGTATCCATGATGACGGCACTACCGGTAAGGCAGTTACGGCCCAAGGTTACTTTTTCGCGACAATGAATGGTAATTCCGTTTAACCTACTCCCCTCCCCTAGTCTGATTTCCGCTGTGTCGCCATACAAATAAAATTTGTTTGACTCTTCATGTGCCCATAAGTTGCAGTTATCGCCCACGATTAGTTTGCCCCGCCCCTTTAACTTAAACCGATGGTTGATAAGGATATTTTTTCCAAAACTTACGTGTCCGCCGTATCGCGTGTTATAAAGAGCAACGAATATTTTACTAATAATCTGCGCGACTTTTTGTTTCATCTGCTAGTATTATCGCATGATAATTAATGTTTACAAGCCTCGTGGATGGACCAGCAACGATGTGGTGCAAAAAATCAAGCGTAGCGGCGGGTTTAAAAAGGTTGGACATACGGGGACGCTGGATCCTTTGGCAGAAGGAGTTTTGGTGATTTTAACGGATGCCGACACTAAGAGGCAAGGTGAATTTATGGGTTTAAAAAAGGAGTATTTGGTGAAAATTGCCTTTGGTTACGAATCGGATTCGCATGACTTGGGGACGACGATAAGAACTGCAGGTAAGAATATCGCTGATAATTTAACTCGGAAGGCTTTGAGTGCGGCACTCGCTAACTACATCGGAAAAATACGCCAACAGGTGCCCGCCTACTCGGCGGTTCATGTTAAGGGCGAGAGGCTTTATAAAATTGCACGGAGCAACGCGTCGATAAATTTACCTCTGCCTTACAAGGAAATCGAGATATATGATATAAATATTTGTTCATTTAAAAACAATGAACAACTAAATTGTTCAGTGTGTACAACGGCAGAAATAAAAATCATTTGTGGTAAAGGCACCTATATAAGGTCTTTAGTGAGAGATTTGGGAAGGGACTTAGGCTGCGGAGCAGTTGCTGCGTTACTTGTTAGAACAAGGGTGGGTGGATATGGTATCGAAGACAGCCTACCCCCGGATAAAGTTATTCTAAATTTTAAAGGTTTTTTCCAAAATTACAGAAATCAAGTCTCGGTTCCGCGTGCTGGTTAGCAGTCTCACAGGAAAGACTAAATCAAAGACCAGCAGCGTGATACTTGCCACCGCCATGGACATGAGCTTAAGTCTTGGGAACGTAACAAAAACTATTATTAATATAGTTGTGAACGATACAAAACGTACGAGGTCGTCTTTGGATTCAGCGAAAGCCAATCGGACGGATTTTTTAATGTTCTGATACCGCTGCCTATCCGTTGAGTTATTTTGCGGCTCTGTTTCCAGCCAGCTGGCGTAGTATTTTCTGGAAGAATAGATAATTTTTAAGATGTTTCTAATGACCTCCACAACGATGGCGGTAGCAATTATGATGAGGGTTATTTTGGCGTCGTTAAGTTTAAACCCCCGTAACATAAGGTCGTAACCGCTAACCTGCGCATGTAGGGGAACGTTTAGATCGGACGGTACATAAAAGAGGTGCGTGGAATCCATAGTCAAAAAGAAAACGAACAACACGACTTCGAAAGAGTCAATAAAGGCTTTGTTGACCTTTTTACCAAACTCGTTTCTCCAGCCGGTTTTGGTTAAGTCATTGCGACCCGGAAGGTTTATATAGCTTAGAAGCGCCACGCCAGCGACGGATAGAAAAACGGTGAGGGCGGTAACGTCAAAACTTCTGCCCACCAGCTTGTAAAGGTACAGCGTGCCAAGATACACGGAGATAGCCAGAATATAGGAAAAGAGTGGTGCTAAGTTAAGCAAAGCCTCCTTAACTCTTTCAATAAAGAGCTTAACAACCTGTTTTATAAAGTCGATAAGATCCATAACGGAGAAGGATCCCTCCATAAAGATTTCCAGCAACTGACCAACTTCTTTCTTCATGCCCAAAATTGCCATAATTCCCATGGCAATAAATATAATGGCCACGCTTAGCGATGTGAACCAAAGAATATTTAGCGCTATTTTGGTGGCAGAAGGATAGACCATATTTCCAATAGTTAATAAGAGGGCAAAAGTTATGAGAAGTATTAGTATCAAACGCGATTTTCTTATCATAAAAGGTTATGGTGGGCTTATCCGCCTTTGGTGGGCCCCACAGGATTCGAACCTGTGACCTCTTCAATGTCACTGAAGCGCTCTAACCGGCTGAGCTAGGAGCCCTCACCTTTTCTGAGGTTCGTATATTTTATCAATTAAACCATAGCTTTGAGTTTGTTTGGCGTCCATCCAGTTGTCTCTTTCTATGTCATTCATAACTTTTTCGTAACTCTGACCCGATTCGTCGGCCAAAATTTTTGCATATTCCTCCCGCAATTTGAGTAGGTGCTGGGCGGTGATTCTTAAATCCGTTTCCTGACCTTCCGCCCCGCCGGAAACCTGATGGATCATAGTATATGCCCCCGGTAAAGCCGATCTTTTTCCTTTGGTTCCGCCGCACAGAATCATGGCTCCGGCTGATGCTGCCAAACCAACATTTATGGTGACAATATCGTTTTTAACGTACTTCATGGTATCGTACATGGCGCGCCCGGCATAAGCTTCCCCTCCCGGTGAGTTTATATATACGTTAATATCGCGCTTTTCGTCCTGACTTTCCAAAAACAAAAGCTGGGCAATAAAAGTGTTTGCCGCCGCCAGATCTATTGGTCCGGTAACAAAGACGATAAAGTCCTTTAGCAGTCGTGAGTATATGTCATACGACCGCTCATAGCCGTTGGGATCTTTTTCCACCACTATCGGTACCAAAATGTTGTTTTGGGGCATGTAATCAATTTTTGACATCGTTTTCCTCCTTTTTGGCGTCGTCCGTTTCGATCTTACGATCTTCCTCAGGCGAGCTTAATTTCCAAACAGCCTTGTTCTTAGCAATTATAGCTTTTATATAAGCTTTTTGGTACTCGTCCTTGCTGTACTGCTCTTTTAACTTGGCGTCGCCCATGGCGTTTAACGTTTGCTCAACCTCCGTGTCTGTTGCTTCCACACCTTCTTTTTTAACCACGTCCATCATGGCCAGCTCCCCTGTAATATTTTTTTGCGCGATTTGTGTATACTCCGCTTTTAGACTTTCTGCCGTTTTGTTTTGCGACTTTAGGTACGCCTCTGTGTCAAGCTTTAAAGCCTGTAACTGATTTATCAGGCGGGAGAGCATTTTGTTGACTTCGTCTTCAACTAACAGGTCGGAGATTTCCGCCGTGGATACCGAGGTTATAGCCTCGATCACCTCATTGGGTGACAGGTGAACATGATCATCGTGTACGGAGGTTCCCGCGCCCTCTCGTCGCGGGTCCCGGATCTCGCCGCCCGCTCCTCGAGGTGCGCGGGAACCTTCTACACTCCTACTCCTCTTGTCGTACAGGTCCTTAATAGCTTTTTTGTAGTCGCCAACCGTTACAATGGGACGCGTGGCGGTTAAGGCGGAAAAGGTAAAGTCTTTTTCTGCATCAAAGTCCTCTACCTCAATTTTAGGTGCAATAACAGGAAGTAATTTCTGCTCCTCAACCGCTTGAGGATAGTAGGTTTTGATAAGGTCGTTTATAATCTCCGATTCGACCTTGCGAGGATCCACCTTTTGTTTGACCAGTTCCGCCGGTGCGTTCCCCTTCCTAAAGCCGTCAAGTTCCGCATTTTTTGTTACTTCGCCCCAAATTTTCTCCTGCGACTTTTTTACCTCTTCCGCGCTAACTGTAATGGTGAGTTTTACTGTATTTTTAGGCAAATTCTGTAACGAAGCCTTCATAAGGGTACATTTTATCACACTTTTACGACAATACGGGGCTAGGCTACCAGAGTTTTACGATCGTAACCCCTTTGGCGCATCTTTAGGTAGACATCGGCCATAATAAGCATGCGCTTATCCCATAATACCGGGTCAGTCCCTTTTCGATTGTTGTTCAAAACCATAGGAACCATATCAATATACCCACTCTCTTCAATAGTACGGTCGAAGTCCTCAACGAATTTATTGTAGGCGGCCATATCAGGAAATTGTCGAGTAGACCCCGCCTCCTCTATTATCTGTCTGTGCCACCCACTGGGCCACCACATGAAAAAATTGTTAGTTACTGCCCTAACACGGTCATTAAAATCAATAAGCGCTTTGTACTCTTGCTGTGTCTTTTCTAGTTCAGCAGCCGCTCTCTCTGGGGTTGTAAAACCTCTTTTTACATCCTCCAGATAGAACTGTTCTTTAAGCTGTATTTCCGATTGTACAAATTCCTTAAACTCTTGGTCGATCCCTTGAACAATCTCCTCTTTTCGGGCTTCAAGGCCACTACTGGTTGATGGAACTTCACTCGGATTTGGCACGTAATTAGTGTATCACGGATTTATCGCGCTTCTCAATCTGGTAAAATGTCCAGCATGAAAAGCCTTGTTGTAAGGGGTCAAACAGTAAAATTGCCGGATTTTTTCCCCGATGCCACCAAAGGGGTAATCCGCGGGTGTTCCAGTGAAGATGTCGCAGCAGCAGGCATAAACGGCCTGATAGTTAACACCTATCACCTGCTCACTCAGCCCGGGCCCACAGTTTTGGAGCAGTGCGGCGGCATAAAAAAGTACATGAACTGGAATGGACCTATAATTAGCGACTCGGGTGGGTGGCAGATATTTAGCTTGATCCACAGAAATTCGGGTATGGGGGCGATCAATAAGGACGGTGTGACTTTCATCAAAGAAACCAAGGGCGGAAAGTTTAAATATAAGATGACACCGGGAAAGTGCATCCAAACGCAGTTTGGCATTGGGTCCGACATTATGATCTGTTTGGACTACTTTACGCCGGAAAACCCTACCGCAGACGATCTGGATATAAGTGTTAAACGCACCGTGGAATGGGCTGGCCGCTGCAAAGAAGAGTTCGACACTTTATGTAAACAGAAAAAGCTTGGTGAAAAGGATCGGCCCCTGTTGTTTTGTGTGCTTCAGGGCGGACGGGATAAAAAGTCGGTGGAAAAGTGCGCAGAAGGCCTACGGCAGTTCAATTTTGACGGCTGGGGCTTAGGGGGCTGGCTTTTCGACGAGGAAACTAATTTGGACCTGGATGTTTGTCAACATTATTACGACTGTATGGAGCGCGGCAAACCAACCTACGCTTTAGGTATTGGGAATCCGCAAGCTATAGTGGATTGCGCTAAGATTGGCTTTGATATTTTTGATTGTGTTCTTCCCACTCGCGACGCCCGTCACAAAAGGCTATATGTGCTTGAGGACACATCTTTTAAAGATAACTGGTATCACACCTTTCAGATTGACCGGGAAAAATACATCCGCGATTTCTCCCCCATTAGCCCTTCCTGCGACTGTTTTACCTGCAAAAACTATACCCGTGCCTACCTGCGTCATTTGTTTGAAATCGAAGACACTTTAGCCTACCGCCTGGCAACCATTCACAACCTGCGCGTGTACTCTGTACTTATGGAGTCTTTAAGGAAGTTTCTTTAAGGATATCGTTTACTACCCGCGTAATCTTGGCAAGAGAATTGTCCACCTTTAACAGGTAGTGCAAAATACTGAGTGAGGATAATTTTGTTTTCATCTGTTCCTCGTCTAGATTGGTTAAAACTATAATTTTGGCATTTTTACCCCACGGATCCTTGCGGATTTGCGCTATCATCTCGGCACCATTCATATCGGGAAGTAAAAGGTCAGCAATTATTAAATCTGGCTTGCTTTTTAAAGCTGTCTTCACACCCAAATTCCCTGATGTAGCGTGTTCTACAACATACCCAACCTTTTCGAGGGTGTAGACAACGGATTCAATTATTATTGCGTCGTCCTCCACTAATAAGATGTGTTTCTGATCCATAGTTTGGTGGGCGAAGGGGGACTTGAACCCCCACCCCTTGCGGGATACGGTTCTAAGCCGTACGCGTATGCCAATTCCGCCATCCGCCCATGCTACCCTTATACGGCTTACGATAGTAATCTAAAGCCGTACGCGTATGCCAATTCCGCCATCCGCCCGTAAAACAGTGTCGCTTTAATTTTACACTATTCGGAGGCGTAATTTTCAATCAAGTCAGCAAAATACTTAACGCCCTCGCACCAAGATCCTTCAGACGTCGGAGTGTAAATCTCCATTATCTGGCAAGGATCGTTAATACCTCTGGAAAAAAAGTTCGTTCCAAAGTATTTTGACACGGCAGAAATTCCCGCCTCCCAGTCGTCAAAAGTTTTGATATTGCGACCCCAAACTCCGTAGCCCCAGGCATTATATGACTCCGTAACACCCGTGGGTTCGAGCGTATTTTTACCGCACCCCGACTCCTGAAAAGCCACCGCGGGGACCAGCCAATAAGGGATTCCGCATTCGTCTGCTTTCTGCACAATAAACTCACCCTTTCCGGCCAGAGGGCACTTGAACTTTTCAAACACCTTTTCAATTTTTAGTGTCCGTGAGTCGACTTGAACCGTTTCAAATCGAGATTCGGGTAATCTAAGGGTTTTTGCTCCAAACACGCTCGGACTCACTGCCGAATCGCTAAAAGGAGCGGCACGCACAAAACCCAAAATCGAGCTTGTGGTTATGAACCACGCCAACCCCAGCCACACAAAAGGCGCGCTCACCTTAAAAACCGCAAAATTGGGCTTTTTCATTAACATAAAGTATGAAGTATTTAGGGGGCTTGTCAAATTGCTACCCAATGTTTTAAGTTTATTTTCAGCTTGGGTTTATAATAATGCGGCCATGAGAATATTAGTGGTTGAAGACGAGCACAAAATTGCCAATTCTATTAAGAAGGGCCTGGAGCAGGAACGCTACGCGGTGGATGTGGCGTATTCCGGAACAGACGGGTTTGATTTAGCCTGCGTAGAGTCGTACGACTTAATTATTCTGGATTTAATGCTTCCCGGTATGGACGGCATTGCTATTTGCAGGAAGTTACGCGAGCAGGGAAATCACACGCCGATATTGATCTTAACTGCAAAAAGTCAACTTGACGATAAAGTTGGCGGCTTAAATTCCGGTGCGGACGATTATTTAACCAAACCTTTTTCTTTTGAAGAGCTTTTGGCAAGAATTCGCGCCCTTTTAAGACGGCCTCGCGAGGCGCTTAACTCCAAACTTTCCGTAAAAGACTTAACTGTAGATACCGCGGGTTACAAAGTAACTCGCGGCGATACAGTGGTAAATCTGTCAAACAAGGAGTTCACTCTTTTGGAGTATCTAATGCGGAATCCCAACAAAGTTTTAAAAAAGGATGTGATAATTGCCCATGTGTGGGATTACGATGCCGATATCTTGCCTAACACCGTGGAAGTCTACATAAAAAATCTGCGCGACAAAATTGATTCACCGTTTCCTAAAGAGCCCCCCCTGATTCATACGGTGCGGGGGTTTGGTTACTTGATAGGAGAGAGATAGGGTTTAAAAAAAATGCAGGTTTTTAAATGGGCCAGAATTAAACTAACCGCTCTTTACTTAGCAATTATAATGCTTATAACTGTTTCATTTAGTTTGGGAGTTTATAGCATTTTAACTCATGAGGTAGAGAGATTCGGCCGCGCTCAGAGATTTAGAATCGAAAATAGAACAAACCCAGGGCCTCATGTCGCCCCGCCATTCCCACTAGACGATCCGGATTTAATAAATGAAACTAGGACGCGCGTGGCGTTTACCTTAATTATTATCGACGCGCTTGTTTTGGTCTCTTCCGGACTTCTGGGATATTTTCTTGCTGGGTGGACTTTGAAGCCTATTAAAAATATGGTCGACGAACAAAACCTTTTTATTTCCGACGCGTCGCACGAACTTAAAACGCCGCTTACAGCCTTAAAAAGTTCCTTTGAGGTTTTTTTGCGCGAGAAGGATTCCAGTATGGCGGATGCTGAGGCTTTAATTAAAGACGGAATTGAGGATGTGGATAGTTTGAACACTTTGGCGACTTCCCTCTTGGAGCTGGCACAATTTGAAAAACCCAACCATGAAAACAGTTTTGATGTTGTGGAACTCGATGAGGCTATAAAAAAAGCGGTCGATGCGATTAAGCCACTCGCAAAAAAAAAC
>Ga0315277_10001701_pt1 | contig 31544 bp, 22 predicted proteins | sample YL17G05_15_MG_FD_203695 | JGI IMG/M metagenome (GOLD analysis project Ga0315277, IMG submission 203695) | Sediment microbial communities from Yellowstone Lake, YNP, Wyoming, USA - YL17G05_15 | ecosystem: Environmental > Aquatic > Freshwater > Lake > Sediment | place: USA: Wyoming | collected...
GCGAATTGTCGATACCCACGTCCGTTCAACACAGCGCCAGGATTTTAGCAACCGCTTTTCCGAAGTCAGTGCTGCATTTCGTGACCGGCAAATGGCGCCCTTTCATAATGCGTTATACTGTCCCCTCCGCATCTGAAACAATGTCAATGAGATAGAATGGGGATGCGAATAGGGACAGTTTAACCAGGCACCGATATCCTCGCGCACTGCAATAAGAGGCACTTCAGGGATGAGGGCTAGGGCAAAGGTGAGGTTCCTGGCCAGCAGATTGCTTTTGCGTGGCGATCAGCGGGAAGTGGGTCGCGACGGCACGTGACGGGTCAGGATCTGCGGAATTCTCTGAAAGTGGGCATCCATAGTGAGCACGGCGAGTCCGTGCTGCATGGCACTGGCGGCAATCCAAATGTCGTTGGTCGGCACAGGCGTTGCTGCCGACCAAAGAGAGTTCATGATCAAGGCATAGCGTTCCGAGGTTTCCTCGTCGATGTTTAGCACGGTGACACGAGGAGACCCCAGAAAGCGCCGGAGATGGCCCTCGTTTTTACGGGCCCGCTGTCCGGCCCCGAATCCGGCACGGAGTTCACCAAGAACAATCGGATTCAGATAGAGCGCATCCGCACGACGGATGAACCGCTGTATGTCGTCGTCGCCCCTCAGCAGGCCCGAGTAGGCGGAGGTGTCCAACAGGAGACGATTCATTTCCAGAGATCCTCCTCGATCGCTCTCTGCCTCGCCAGGGATGCATCGAAAGATCCGGCCTCGCGCTCGCTCCATACCCCGGCCAAGTCGTCCAAATCATGATATTCAGCCGCCGGTTCCGCGACCGAACTGCCGAGGTGATCTTCGAGCAAGCCGATCACGGCTTTATTGGCGCTCGTTTTACGGGCCCGGGCCCGCTCCCTGATCGCCCGCTCAATTCGCGGCGGCATGTTCCTGATCGTGATCGTTTTCACCAGATCCTCCATCCGAATGCATCATAATATGCAGCAGAGTGATTCATAGTATAGCAGCATACTGATGCCGGAGCCACTGGAAAACGGGACGCAGCCTAACCCGCATTTCTCACCAGATTTCTACGGCGGCGGATCCGGGCATGTCTACTGCGTTGCGCTCGTCGGTCTCCTCGACGGACTGTCAAATACGGTAACGTATTTTCCGGACGCAGAAGAACGCCGCTTGCAAGGAAATCCCAGCGGCGTGCGAAGGCGGTGTTTTTCTGCGTCCTTGAAAATACGTGATCGTATTTATGGAATCGTGTACTGAGGGTCTGTCTTAGTTCACCAGAAGCACCCGCACCTATTTCCATCCATTTTCCAAACTACTGGACTCGGAGTACAATGACTGCTTGCAAGAAAAGGGGGACTGGAATGCGCAAATTGGCAATGGCTGTGCTCGTTATCCTGGCGGTTGCGCTCATATCAGGCGCACAAACGGGAAAACAGGTCATTCAGGCGGGACCGAAACTCAATTATCCTTTCAGCCCTGCCATCAAGGCAGGAAATCTCATTTATGCCTCCGGCATGCTCGCCACCGATGCCGCGGGGAAAATCGTACCCGGCGACGTAAAGGCCCAAACCAGACGCGTTGTCGAAAATCTCGGCGAGATCCTTAAAGCCGGCGGATCGAGCCTGCAGAATGTGGTTGCCACCAATGTCTATCTTAAAAATGTCGCCGATTTTCCGGCGATGAACGAAGCCTACAAGGACTTTTGGCCCAAGGATCCGCCGGTGCGCACCACGGTCGGCGCAAACCTGGTCATGCCGGAAGCCCTGGCCGAGATCTCGGCCGTCGCCGTGCCCAACGGCGGCGAACGCCGCGTCGTCCTGCCCTCCGGCTGGCTCAAGCCTGCAAGCCCATACAGCTATGGCATCATGTCCGGAGACACGCTGTTCCTCGCCGGGCTTGTTTCCCGCAACGGCAAGGACAACACCATCGTCGAAGGCGACATGGCAACACAAACCCGGACCGTCATGGACAACGCCGGGGAAATCCTCAAGGCTGCCGGCATGACCCACGAGAATGTCGTCAGTTCGCGCGTGTTCATCAGGGACGCCGCGTATTTCGGCGACATGAATGCCGCGTACCGCATTTACTTTCCCAAAAATCCGCCGGCCAGGGCCACGGTCCGCTGCCCTTTGGTCGACGCCAAATACTTGGTGGAAATCACCATGCTGGCGGTGAAAGGCCCGCGCGAAGCGATCACGGCCCCCAATGCGGACGGAACCCCGGGACAGCCGAGCACGATTCTGAGTTCTGCCATCAAGGCCGGTAACCGGCTCTACCTGTCAGGCTCTCTTGGAAGCACAAGCGCCAACAAGGGCGATATCAAGGGGCAGACGCGCGAGACCCTCATCCGCATCGAAAGAACTCTCAAAGCCGCGGGTTTTGGGTGGGAAAACGTCACCGACGGCATCGTCTATATCACCGACGTCAAGAACTTTGCGGGCATGAATGAGGCGTATCGAGAAATCTTCACAAAGGACTTCCCGGCGCGAGCCACCGTCGAGACCGGTCTGGTGGTTCAAGACGGCCTCGTCGAAATCATGTTCACGGCCGTGAAGTGAAGTTCTAAAAACGGAAATTTGAGCCGCAAGCCAGGATGTGAGGCCTGTGGCTGCTGATTCTGCCGCTGAATCGGGAGAGAGGACGCCATGAAGTTGTCGAGGAGGTCGTTCCTGGTCTGCGCGGGTGGCGCCTTTGCCGCAAGGGGCGGCCGCCTGCAATCGTCGCCGCAATCCGCGAAGACGCGGCTCATCCTGCTTGGGACGGCCGGCGGGCCGACGCCCAAGAGGACGCGCGCGGCCCCGGCGCAGGTGATCATCGCCGGCGGCAGCGCGTATGTTGTCGATTGCGGCAACGGGATTGCGCGCCAGCTGGCCCTGGCGCGCGTGCCGCTCCCCACGATCCGCCACGTATTGATCACGCATCATCACAGCGACCACAACGCCGACTATGGGACTCTCCTGCTGCTGGCGTGGAGCTCCGGTCTCAAGACGCGCATCGACACCTGGGGGCCGGCGCCGCTCAGGCGCATCACCGGGCTCTTCTTCGACATGAGCGCGCCGGATCTCAGGGTGCGGGAGCTGGACGAAGGCAAGCCCCCGCTGCAGCCTCTTGTGCAACCACACGAGATCGTCGGCGCCGGACCCGTGTTTGAAGATGTGCGCGTCAAGGTGCGCTGCGCCCTGGTGAACCATCCGCTCGTCAAGCCGGCGTTCGCCTACCGTTTCGATGCGCCGGGCCGCTCGATTGTGATCTCCGGCGACACCTCGCGCTCCCAGAACCTGATCGACCTGGCTCGCGGCGCCGATGTCCTGGTTCACGAAGTGCTGTATCTGCCCGCGGTGGATGAGATCGCCGGCGCCGGCCCCGATGCGGCGAATCTGAAACAGCACCTGATCAACAGCCACACTTCGCTGTCGGAAGTCGGAAAAATCGCAGCCGAAGCCGGAGTAAAAACCCTGGTGCTCTCCCATTTTGTCCCGGCCGAGACACCCGAGGTGCCGGATCAGGTCTGGCTCGCAGCCGCAAAGGCACACTTCAGCGGAGAGGTGATCGTGGGGAAAGATTTGATGGAGATCTAGCCTGTAGTGAGACTCCACCCGCAGAGCCGGTAGCTTCAGGCAGCCCCCAGGATGGGGGCGTGCAAGTAGGTCCCGGCGGCCCGTCGGGACCCATGCCGTATTCCAACCCAAGACGGATGCTGCCATCATGCTGCGGTTGCGGAGTCGCGGAGGCCGCAGGTCCCGGCCGGCGGCCGGGACCCACTTGGGCGCCCGGCTCGGGGGATGCCGAGGACAGGAAGCCGCGGGAACGGCAGAGCCTTTTAAATCGCACCGCCAGAGGCGGCGGTTTGCCTCAACAGGAATTAGCAGCGCAACGAGAATCTTATTGTCCGATGCTGGGAGGATCAAAACCCTCGCCTTTAGGTGACGGCTTCAGCAGTTATTCTTGGCAAGTTGCGCCTGACGTGAATGGACCGGCAGCTGATTTTCGGGGTCGGGGTCGGTATCGGGGTCGCAATCGGAATCGCAATCGTGATCGCTTTTGTGCCTGGCACGAAATGCCGCGGGCGAAAGCCGAAACTGATTGCGATCCCGATACCGACCCCGACGCGCGCGAGGCGAAACCGAGTTGTGCTGGAAAGAGGAATTTCGCCGGGTTTTGCCCGGGACAGGACTTGAGTCCGATACAACGAAGCTACCGCCTTGAGGCGGTGGAATATTCACCCTCGTGAGAAGCCAGCAGCCGGAAGCTAGAATCACCGCGTTTTGCACACGGCAGCCGGCAAGTGCAAGCACTGTGCCGATCCCTTCTGGCTCCTGGCTTCCGGCTTCTCATATCCCGCCTCATTTGGGCGGGATATCAAGAACGCGGCCCTTGCCCGGTTCCGCTCAGTTTCATATTTTCATGCGTTTGTCTTCACCGGTTGGGGTCGTCTTCAACCTCAACCTTGGCAAAAAACTCCTTGCCTCCGACGGTGAGGCGCACGCGATAGACGCCGGGGCCGATTGCACCGCCGCCCCTTCCGCGTCCGCCGCCGCCGGCGGCAGTTGCCGGGGCGCCTCCGGCGGCTGCTGCCGCAGGAGCCCCTTCTCTCGCAGCGCCGCCGCGTCCGCCACCCGGACGCATCGTCCACTGCACCCGGTGCAATCCTGCTTCCCCGGGACCGGTCATTTCCGACACCACCTGATTGTCGATGTCGAGGATGGAAATGCTGACGCCGCCTGATGCGGGAGATTTGAGGTAATAGCTGATGGCGGCGCCCGGAGGAGGATTCTCGCCGCGAAAGTGCTTATCGCGGCCCAACTGCCGGCCCAGATAGATATTCTGCAGCCATCGGGTTGCCGGACGGACGTTCATGAGGATCACATCCTGGGACATTGCTGCGCTCGTCAACTGCTGGAGTGCAGTGATGTCATCCATGATGTAGACGCTGCGCCCGTGGGTGCCGAGGATCAGGTCGTTATCCCGCGGATGGACGATGACGTCATCAATGCGCACCGTCGGCAGGCCGGTCATGAAGCGCTTCCACTCCGCCCCGCCGTTCAGCGAAATGAAGAAGGCATATTCGGTGCCCAGGTACAGCAGGTTCCGGTTCTTCGGATCCTCGAGCACGACGTTGACGTTTCCCGAAGGCAGGTTGTTTGCGATGGAAGTCCAAGTCGAGCCGAAATTCCGGGTGACGAACACGTAGGGCTTCATATCGTCGTAACGATGCCCGTCGATGGAAACGTAGCAGGTACCGGCCTCGAAATTGGACGGTGCCACCCGCGAGACCTGATAGGGATTTCTGGGAAGCCCCGGAATGGCATCGGCCACATTTTTCCACGTGTAACCGCCGTCGCGGCTCAGCTGCACGTTGCCGTCATCGGTCCCGACCCAAAGGACTCCGGGCAGAACAGGCGATTCCGCGATGGTGATGATGTTGCCGTAGTTGCCGATCCCGTCGTTCTTGGACAGCATCGGCCCGTCGCCGGCCACCCCCATGATAGGAAGGGTGTTGCGGTCGATCTGTCGGGTCAGATCCGCGCTCGCGATCCAGGTGTCTCCGCGATCGTTCGACTTGAAGAACTTGTTAGCTCCTGTGTAAATGATGCGCGGATTGTGCGGCGACATTACGATCGGGGTATTCCAGTTCCAGCGATACTGCTCGCCGGCCGGAGGCGCGGGTACGATATTGCTTTCCGATTCCCCGACAGGCCCGGCTGCCGCCGGCTGCTGTCCACGTCCGCCGCCGGGCGCGCGCGGCCGGATGCTGGTGCTGCGGCCCATCTTGAGGTCATAGCGGCTCATGGCGCCGTTCTGTGATTCCGTGTAGATGGTGTTGTGGTCGCTGGGATCGGCCACGCAGTAGAAGCCGTCTCCGCCGCCCACGCGGAACCACTCGGCATTGGTGATGCCGCTCCCGCCGAGGGTCGCGCTCGGCCCGCCCCAGCTGCCGTTGTCCTGCAGGCCGCCGTAAATGTAATACGGCTTGCGCATGTCGGCGCCGACCTTGTAGAACTGGCCTGCCGGGATGGTCTGGATGAACTCCCACGTTGCGCACTGATCGTAGGTGACGTTCAGGCCGCCGTCATTGCCGTTGAGCACATGGTTCCCGTTTTTCGGGTCAACCCAAATGGCGTGGTGATCGCTGTGTCCCAGCCCTTGAACGGTAGCGAAAGTCCTGCCGCCGTCGGTGGACTTGTAAAAGGAGGCCCCGCCGGTATACACGATCTGCTCATTGCCGGGATCCACGCGTATCTGGCTGTAGTACATGGCGCGGTTGTTTTGATTGCTCACGATGCGCCACGTGTTGCCCTTGTCGTCGGAACGCCACACACCGTCGCGGGCCGCGTCCGGCGGAGCCGCCTCCTGAGCGCCCCGCCCGCCGCCGCGCTGCCCGGCCGCCGCCGCTCCCCGCGCAGCGCCGGCCGCGGCCTGTGCCGGAGCGCCTTCTCCGCCCCTGGCGCCGCCGCGGATCGCCACTTCGATCTGGGCATACAGCACGTTGGGATTCGAGCGGGACACATCCAGGCCGATCCGGCCCAGGTGCTGCGCAGGCAGTCCCCCCGCCAGCCGTGTCCAGGACTTGCCGGCATCGACCGTCTTCCAAAGGCCGCTTCCGGAACCGCCGCCGTTGAATCCCCAGCTCGTGCGCTGCCGCTGGTAGGAGGCGGCGTACAGGATCCTGCTGTCACCGGGATCCATGACCAGATCCGTGAATCCCGTGTTTTCGTCGATGAACTTCACGTTGGCCCAGCTCTTGCCGCCATCGGTCGTCTTGTATACGCCGCGCTCCTTGTTGGGTCCGTACAGATGGCCCAGGGCGGCAACATACACAACGTTGGCGTCTTTGGGATCGGTCACCACACGCGCGATGGTCTGGGTTTCCTCCAATCCCATTGGAGCGAACGTGGCCCCTGCGTCCGTGGACTTGTACATCCCGCCGCCGAAGCTCGAGCTCTGCCGGTTGTTGGGCTCGCCGGTGCCGACCCACAGGATGCGCGGATCCGCCTGGAAAATTGCCATGTCGCCGATGGAGGATACCGGGTAGGTGTCGAAGATCGGTTCGAAGGTGGTGCCATTGTTGACGGTCTTCCAAAGCCCACCGGTTGCGAATCCCACATAGTAAACGGCCGGATTGCTTTCCACGGCTTCAATATCGTCAATGCGGCCTCCCATGCTTGCGGGCCCGATCGATCGCCAGCGGAATTCTTTCAGGATGGGATCCGTGGATTGATTGATGGGAGGTTTTGAAGGCTGGGCGTCCTGCTGCCCCTGGCTCCAGACTGTTGCCATAAACAACAGGCAAAGCATCCCTCCAAGACAAAAAGCCAGCTGTCGATTTCGGCGTTCTCTAGTCATAGGCGCGTACCTCTCTTCCCGATATGGATGTTGGCAGGAAAACCGGAGTACATTTCTCACCTGCACGAATCGCGAATCTCTCGCATACCCGGGCACTCACGCGTGGATACGACGCCCGGGGCGGACTGGACGACAGATATTGGGGACCTGGATGAGCCCGGTTTTGCGCCGGTGGCAACAGAATTGAGAGACTGATCCGCGTGGATCCGCGCTCATCCGTATCCCACCATGCCTGTCAAAAAGATCCCCTGATTCATGCAGGTCGACCGGATATCAATCCCTGGATGTTCCTTTATACGCCATGACACCGGAATTTGCACGCCTCGATTATTCGGGATGGTCACCATGGCAGTATGCTCATGGTCTTCATAAGCATTTGAAGGGCTGTGGCGGATCTTCGGGCGACCTGCTCATCAAAGGTCTGACTCCCTGTCCGAAGCGCTTGGCAAGCCGGGCGCCATGACAGGAATACACTCCACCTAACCTGAGGGGATTCGAGATGTTCAGAAAAGCAAGCCCATGGGTACTTCCCCTGTTGTTCTTTTTGGCCTTCGCCGGCCCGTATGCCCTGACTCAGCAACCGCTCGCTCCGGTCTTCAAGGACACGACCGTTTTGCCGGAGGGCCAGATGGGCGCCCGGATCCGGTCCTTCATCGACGTCATCAACTCCGGAAGTGCCGATCGTGTCAAACGATTCCTGAACGAGGAATGCGCGCAAGAATTCCGGGAGATGGTTCCGCTCAACGACCACATCTCCTCATCACCCACACGTCCGGCCTGGGAAGCTATTTCAACCAAGTCTACATGAAGAGCTCGCGCGACCTTTTCCGCAAGCTCGACGACTACAAGCCGCTTGTGAAGGGCGACAAGCCCGCTTTCACCCCGGGCGAGAAATTCCAATACAGCAATACCGGCCTGTTCCTCCTCGGGATCGTCATCGAGAAGGTCACGGGCGAGGATTATTTCGACCATATCCGCAAGGCAATCTATGCTCCGGCCGGGATGACGAACTCGGACTGCTACGAAATGGATTACCCTGTCGAGAACCTGGCCATCGGCTACAGCCCTGACCGGGCGAGCTCCTACAAGTGGCAGAACAACCTCTACAAGCACGTCCTCAAGGGCGGGCCGGCCGGCGGCGGCTTTTCGACGGTTAAGGACCTCCACAAATTCGCCCTCGCCCTCCTTTCCGGCAAGCTCGTCTCCAAATCCATGCTGCAGACGCTCTGGACGGATTACAGGGGCGCAAATTACGGCTATGGATTCTCCGTCGTCCAGAGCCCGGGCGGCAAGGCCGTCGGCCACAGCGGCGGTTTCCGCGGCATGCATTCGCAGCTCGACATTTACGTCGACTCCGGCTACATCGTCGCCGCGATGTCCAACATTGACAATGGCGCCTCCCCGCTGGCGAACCGGATCGGACGGACTTTGGCTCGCGTGAAGGTAAGGGCCAATCCGCTGGCTGTATGTCTGGAAGGTTACATCGTACGAGACCGTCCCCGGCCATGACGAGGTCCAGGTCCAGGCTGCTCACTCGGTGTTTCGACGTAAGCAGCGAGTTATGCTCCTCCTCGCTCAAGACGAAAAGGCTGCCGTTTCCGGTAGGTCAGCGACCGCCAAAGCCATTCTGCCGGGCCGAAGCGGAAAGAGTGCAGCCACATGCGCGCAAAAATGACCAGGGCGATCCAGATTGCGAAGACGATCAGGATCTGTGTCGTCCGCTCCACGCGCCCGAACAGGCCAAATCCGTGGCCATAAAAGAGGGTCGTGCAGATCAGGGTCTGGAGGAGGTAGCTGGAGAAGGCCATCCGTCCCACGTCCGATAATAGCTTCTTTAGCCCAGACCACAGAGTCGATCGGCAGAGAAGCATCGTGAGTCCAATGTATCCGAAGGCCACGAAGAGGCTCCCCCAGTAGTTGAACTGCCAGCCGGCGAACATCGAATACTCCATCCTCCAGCTCTCCGCGAAGTTGCGGACGACGCCCCAGACCACCATCGGCAGCCCGGCGCCTAATCCGATAAGCGCGGCCAGACGATAGAAACGCTTCGTGCGCTCGGCGGAGAGGACCCCCCACTTGAAGAAGGCCATGCCGGCCATCATGAGGCCCACGACCCGCCAGCCGTACCAGATGAGAATAAGAAAGGTCTGATGAAAAATCGAGGCGCCGACACGGGCATCCATCTGCCGGACCCAGCCTCCCCGGTAGGCTGAGACCTCCGCGGCCACGGCTTCGGATCCGGGACGCCAGGTGGCCGTGGTCGACTGGATGGCCTCGGCCGGCCAATAGGGAATGGACGATTGGAAAAACAGGTAAAGCAGAGAAGGTACGGCAATCACGATCAACCCGGCGACCATGAGCCTCCGGGGAGACGCTTTGCGGAAGAGGTAGACAAGGAGGGCGCTCAGGCCATAGACGAACAGGATGTCGCCGTACCAGAAACAGTATGCGTGAATGAGAGCTATGATGATCAGCCAGAACGTCCGCCGGTAATGAATCCCCGCCGTCCCCAATCCCTTCGACTCCAGCCTGTCGGAGAGCAGGAGGATCCCCGCCCCGAAGAGAATGGAGAAAATGGTCATGAACTTCTCGCAGGCGAGGATGTGACTCAGGATCCAGACCCATTGGTTCATGCCCGTCAAGTCGCCGAACGATGTCGGATTGATATAAGCGGCCTCGATCATAGAGAAGCTCTGGATGTTCATGATGAGGATCCCCAGCACAGCGATGCCCCTGAGAACGTCCACGGATGGGATCCGGTCTGAGGGTGCTGTGGGCGCGGCTTCCGTCTTGATCATTCTCGTATCGGTTTCATTCATCTCCGGTCACTCCTCTCGGACATTATTGGATCCTTCCCCGCGCTGATTTTGACCGACTACTGCCTTAGGACTGGCGTGCAACGAACATGAGGGTCATGTCATCGGAAGGCCGGGAGGAACTGCAGAAGGCGACCACATCTTCCGTAATGCTCTCAATCAGCCTCGGCGGCGGCTCGTCCGCATGGCTTTGCAGGAAATCCGCCAGCCTGGGCTCCCCATACTCCTCTTCCTTCTCATTGAACGCCTCGGTGATTCCGTCGGTAAACAACAACAGGCCTTCTCCGTTTCCAAGGCAGGTTTCCTGGGATTCATATGCGGAACCGGCAAGGAAACCGAGCACGATAGAGGTTACCGGCAGGCGTTCCAGCTGCTTTCCGAGCCGCATCAGAAAAGGCGGATTGTGGCCTGCATTGACATAGGTCAGCTTCCCGCTCGCGAGCTCCAGTTCACCATAGAACAGCGTTACCAGGCTGCCCAGCGGGATGTTGGCACAGAGATAATCGTTGAGCCGGCTGATCAGTTCTGTGCCGCGCAGTCCCGCGCTGACAAGCGTGCGCAGACTGCTCAGCAACAGCGCCATCAGCAGAGCCGCCGGTATCCCTTTGCCCGATACATCGCCAACTACGATGCCGATGCGGCTGTCATCGAGTTTGATGATGTCGTAATAGTCGCCGCCGACGGTGTTCGCAGGCCGCATATAATGCCAGATTTTGATGCTCCCTTCGGAAAAAGGTTCCGAAGGTACAAGCCCGAATTGGATCTCGCGGGCAACCTCCAGGTCTCCCTTGAGATCCAGCTTGTCCCTCAATTCCATGAACAGCAGCATGACAATCACAACAAAGGAAATCACGATCCAGAACGCGCCGGAACTTCTGTCCGCGGCTTCAATGTTCAGACAGAAGATAATGAACTTCGTCCACCCGAGGATCGCCGCCAGGACCGCGACTGCGAAAGCGAGACGCCGCGGCGGGCTGAGCCTGTGGGCCAGAGCCATAAAGATCTTCCAGGCCGCCTGCGGATAGCGTTGGTACCATGGCAGGGAAAGCGTCGACTCGAGATCGACCGCGCGCGTGTAGAAGCGCAGAGTCTCGCGGGCATCGCGGCGCAGAAGATCGCGGAGCCCCGCGCGCGTAATGTCGCGGGTAAAGAGCGCGTGCAGGTCGTCAAGGAAGACATAGCGGAACCTGGGCCGCCGGCTCTCGGACTGCTCTCCGTCCCTGTGTTCGAATCGGGACGCGATCTTCGTCAGCCGTTTGCTGAAATTTGAGGGCTCTTCGATACCGGCCATGTGCGCTCCCTGGGATAGTCATCATAATACAGGATTCCGCGGGATTCCGTCACAACCGGCGCATATTTGCGTGCTAATGGTGTCAGGTCTCCAGAATCCACTTTTTTGAAATATTGGATTCTGGAGACCTGACACCTGCATACTTTGTGAGAATAGGGACAGGATAACCAGGCACCGAATCTCCGGTCACTGACTTCCGACCCCGGTCTTCTTTCCGGGGGGCTCGATGCTTTCCAGCGTGAGCGAGGCAAGGTCGATCACGCGCATCCGGTCATCGCAGTTGAGGAGCTTCAGGGAGTCCTGCACCATGTGCAGGCAATAGGCGCATCCGGTCACGATCGTGTCCGCGCCCGAGTCGCGGGCCTGCTGAACCCTGATGTTGTTTATGCGTTTCCCCTTCTTGAGGTCCATCCAATAATGGCCGCCGCCGCCGCCACAGCACAGGCTCTTCTCGTGGTGATTTTTCATTTCCACCATTTGCGCGTGCGGAATGGCCTTGATGACTTCCCGCGGCGAGTCGTAGATCTTCTGGTAGCGGCCGAGATAGCATGGATCATGATAGACATATTTGCGCGGGGCGCCCAGTTTCGGCGTCAGCGTCCCGAGCCAGAGCATTTCGTGCAGAAACTCACTGTGATGCGCGACCTCGAAGTCGCCGCCGAACTGCCTGTACTCGTGCTTCAGGACGTTGTAGCAGTGCGGGCACGAGGTCAGGAGCACCTTGAATTCGCGCCGCTTCAGGATCGCCACCTGCTCTTTCGCGATCTGCTGGAACAGCATCTCGTGGCCAATGACGCGGGCCGGATCGCCGCAGCACCTCTCATCTCCCCCAAGGACGCCGAAATCGATGCCGCATTTGTCCATCAGCCGGCACAGGTCCTTCGCGATCTTCTGCTTCTGCGGGTCGAACGTTGCACAGCACCCGATCCAGTAAAGCACGTCGACTTTTTCGCCCGCGCCGACCACACGGACATTCATATGCGCAATCCAGTCGACCCGGTCCGCCTGCGGCCCGAACGGATTGCCGTGCGTCTCCAGGCATTTGATCGCACGCCCGGCATCCGCCGGAATGCGTCCCTGGATCAGGACTTCGTTCCGGCGCAGTTCCAGGAGCGTGTCCACGTGCTCGACCAGCGCCGGACACACCTCCATACAGGCTGTGCAGGTGCGGCAGTGCCAGATATATTCCTCATCAAACGCCTTGCCGACCAGATCGGGGGCTTCGGCGGCCTTGGATCCGCCGTTGGACTTGCGGCCGCTGGCGCCGTTTCCGAGTTCGCACACCGTCTGTTTCAGATGCGCGATGAACTGCCGCGGCGTGAAGTATTCCTTGTTCGACATGTAGGTCGGGCAGACTTCCTCGCAACGGCCGCAGGAAACGCACGCGTCAAAATCGAGGCGCTGTTTCCACGTGAACTCGTCCGCCTTCTGGATGCCGATCTTGAAGTCGGCTTCGCCATCCGCCGACTCCATGAGCTTCTCAATGTCAACGCGCCGGAGGGCGCCGCGCGGTTCGAGTTTCGAAAAGAAGATGTTCGCGGGCAGTGAAAGCAGGTGGACGAATTTGGTGAACGGGATCAGCGCAATCCAACTCATGGCCAGGAACGTGTGCGCCCACCAGAGCGAGGCATGGATCGTTCTCCCCGCCGCTTCGCCCGTGCCGGCAAACAGCGCGCCGATCCCCCACCCGGCCGGGGTAAGCATCTTCCATGGGTCGCCGTGCACGGCGATGCGCACGCCTTCCGCCAAATATCCCGTCACGACGATGCCGGCGAGCAAGGCCAGTACCAGCCCGTCGGAAACCGTGTTCGGCACGGTCTCCGGTTTGGCCAGGTACCGCCGATACCCGGCCATGGCGATCCCGGCGAGGATCAGAATGCCCGCAAGCTCCGACGCAACCGTGAAAAAGACATAGACGAAACCGCGGAATATTTCCAGTCGCAGGCCGAGAAGGTGATCGGCGTCGTACTGCGCCATGATAATCATCGTGGTGATGACCAGCACGGCAAACGAATAGAAAATGGCACTGTGAAATATCCCGGGAAACAGGGAGTTGCGCACCTGTCTCTGCCCCAGGATTTCGCGCATGAGGATCCGAAAACGGACCCCCCAGTCGCGCAACCGCTCATCGTCCCGTTTGCCTTGACGCCAGAAATGGACTTTCCGGCCGACACCCCAGGCGCAAATGGCGACGGCGACGAAAAACATCACGTACATCACCCAGACGTGGGAGACGTTCCACATCAACGGCCGGGTCGCTTCAGAAATCGGTTCCATCCTGTCGGCTCCTCGCCGCGTTGTTCGGAGTGCGGCGACTGGTCCTGAGCTTTACATATAATTGGGTTTCGGTAAGCAACGCCTGGCAAGCGACTGCTACGTTTGGAGTGCGGCGACTGGTCGCCGCTTTCCGTCACCGGTCTGCCGCCGCACCAGGCGGCTTGCCGCCGTTTATTCTCGGCCCGCCTGGAAGTGCGGGCTGGGTCCCGCTTTGTGGAATTCCAGGCAGCAAGCTGCCTGGTGGGGCAAGCAGGATGATCTCCAGAGCGGCGACCAGTCGCCGCACTCCACACGGGCTGCCCCGTCTTAAGGCTGGCGGTTCGAAACCTGTATTAATCCCTAGTGTGCAGCGTGCCCGACCAGGGAGGCAAAATGCATGTGCGCGGGGCGCCGCACGTGAGCCCGGTTTTCCTTGGTGTTTGCAACCGCCACCGCCGGACGCGGGGCCGGCGTGCGCAGCGGATTGAACCTGCGGCGGCATTTCTGGGAGACGCAGTCCCACATCGTGGTTGCCGCTTCGAATTTCACCCGGCGGCTGTCCAGTTCCTCGAAAAAGGATTCCAGAACCGCAGTCGAACGGGAAAGCGCCCAGACCCGCTCACACAGAACAATGTCGTAGGGCCGGCCGAAGGCAAGCAGGCCCTGAATGCCGGGACGTGTAAGTATGTCTTCGTTATAGGCCTCATCCTCAAACCAGGCGAGAATCTCTATGTCGTCTTCCGATGCGTGCTTTTTGATCAAATCCGCCTGATAGCTCCTGCTGATGACCTCGCCCGTGCGGCCCAGGATGATGTCGCTTGTGTATGCGATCGCCTTTTTTGTCATAAAATGCCTTTCTTTTGCGGACCTTCCATACTTAATAGAGCAAGAAGCAATCCAAACGCGTAAACCCATGTAAGGATTGGCGCCGGTGCCTTGAAAGGAAATATGCTGTATAGCGATTTTATACACAACAGCAGCCGCGATCTGGATTCGCAAGCCAATGCATACTTAAGGATTTATCGTCGAATCCCGGCAAGCCATGCGCCGGCGGACCACAAGCAACAAAACAAATACATGTATGAAAATGATATACGTTCCGATATACTGTTTGAGAAGCCAGAAGCCAGGAGCCAGAAGCCGGAAGCAAGAAGCCAGAAGCCAGGAGCCGGAATCTCTGCGTCAAGTTCATCCCAACCGGCGATTCGAAACCTGCATTGATCCCTTCGGGCTTCTGGCTCCTGACTCCTGGCTTCTAGCTTCTGGCTCCCTGATACTGTAAGACATTTTCCGATACCCGGTCGGGGGTCCCTTGCGTTCTTTTCTGCGTTCACTCAGCCGAATGCCGATTCGCACGCGGTTGTTTCTCGCCTTTGTCGTCCTGATCATCAGTTCGGCTTCGGCGACGATTGCGATCGGCGACGCCGTATTCGGCAACAGCGTCGACGAACTGGCCCGTGATACCGTGACCCTCTACAGCAGCATTGCGGCACGGATTCTGGACAGGCGGCTCGAGAGCCTGCGGCAGATGGTTCAGGATGCCGCCGATGTTTATGCCGTCGCGGACGGTTCCCGCAGGCTTGAAGCGTCTGCGGCGGCGCGCAACGTCGACTTTCTTTTGTGGAATGACCGGGCTGATGTATCCGGCTATCAAGCGTTGCCAGCGACCATCGCCCCGCGGGATGCGGACGAAATCGTGCGCTCGTTGTCTTCCTATCTGCGCAGGATCGGCGCAGGCAAGGTTGCGGAAGCGGGATTCTGCAGTTCGTCCCGCAACCGTGCATTGCTGCTTGTGGCCGCGGCTCCGCTCAAATCGAGCGGCGGCTGGGTGCTCGCCGGTTACCGTGCAGATGACCGGAGGGAAGTTCTCAAGGAAGCGCGGGATCTTCTCCCGGACCGGTGGCGGGAGCGCATGACGTTCACGATTTTCGGCGCGGATGGAAATGTCGTGCTCGGCGGCGGGCAGCGGGGCATCGGCAAGCCGGATGCGGGGATCATCGACACCGTGCTGCGCCGCGGCGAATCATTTGCGGGCATCGTGCGCCAGGAAAGTGGTTCGTTGTATGCCGCCTATGTGCCTTTGCGCGATGTCTCAGGCAACCTCGTGGCCATGCTGGGAGCCGGCGACCGGCAGGATGCGACAACGGCGCTGCGCAAGCGCACCACAGCTCTGTTCACAAGCCTGATTGCGGCCGGCATGGTCTTCGGATTTCTCATGTCGTTTCTGTTTTCCGCCTGGCTCGTCAGCCCTATCGGCCGGCTCGTGGAAGGGGTTGCGCGCGTGGCCGGCGGCGACCTCGAGCACAAGGTGCGGGTCGAGCCGGCCGACGAGCTCGGCAAGCTCACCCGCGCTTTCAACCAGATGGTGCAGGCCATCCGGGAGCGCGATCACAAGCTGCGCGAGATGACCGAGAGCAGGCTGACGCAGGCCGAGAAACAGGTCTCGATCGGGCGCCTGGCCGCCGGCGTCGCCCACGAAATCAATAATCCGCTCACCGCAATGCTCACCCTGTCGATGTTGTGGCTCAAGAAAATGGCGCCCGACGATCCGCGCCGCGGGGACGTGGAGATCATCGTCGCCGAGGCGGCGCGCTGCCGCGAGATCGTGCAGAACCTGCTGGATTTTGCGCGCGAGCGGCCGGTGGAGACCAGACTCATCGACATCAATTCCGTGATCGAAAGCACGCTCATCCTGGCCAGGAACTACGCGGCCGTCGCCAATGTCCAGCTTTGCCCGGCGATGGCAACCGCCCCGCTGATCGTGAATGCCGACGCCAAGCTCCTCCGGCAGGTGTTTATCAACCTCCTGATCAACAGTGCCGAAGCGGCCGAGCAGGGCGGCATGGTGCGCGTGGAGACGGACGAGGATTCAAGCGGCGGTTTCGTGCAGGTCAAAATTGTCGACAACGGCAAGGGAATCCCCAAGGAGCACCTCGAGCGTGTCTTCGAGCCGTTTTTCACCACCAAGGCGGCCGGCAAAGGCACGGGGCTGGGACTCTCGGTATCGCTCGGGATTGTGCAGAAGCACGGGGGAACGATTGAAATTCAGAGCGAGGCAGGGAAAGGCACGACCGTGATCGTCCTGCTGCCGCGCGTCAAAGAGGCGCAGTCATGAACACCGGGGAGAACGCTGCCAAGGGAACGCTGCTGGTCATCGACGACGAGCGTTCGGTATGCATCAGCTGCCAGCGCATCCTGGAGGAGGAAGGGTATGCGGTCGAGTACACGCTCTCCGGCCAGGAAGGGGTCCAGAAGGCCGCAGAAGGGCGCTGGGACGCAATTCTGCTCGACCTGAAAATTCCCGACATGCCCGGAATGGAGGCGCTCGCCCGGATTCATGCCGCAAATCCGGAGCAGCCGGTGATTATCATTACCGGATATGCAACCATCCAGACCAGCATCGAGGCGATCAAGCGGGGTGCATTCGACTACATTCCGAAACCGTTCACTCCCGAGGAACTCGCCCTGTCGGTGTCGAAGGCCCTCGAAGACCGGCGGCTCCGGACTGAAAATGATTATCTGAAGGAAACGCTGTACCGCAATCGATCGGCTTCGCCCATCCTCGGCCGCTCCAAGGCCATGACCGAGATCTTCAATCAGATTCTGAAGGTGGCGCCGACCGATTTCACCGTCATGATCTATGGCGAATCGGGAACCGGCAAGGAGCTGATCGCCCACGCCATTCATGACAACAGCGCACGCAGGCACAAGCTTTTTGTGGGAATCGACGTTTCCGCCGTTACGCCCGGCCTGATCGAGTCGGAGCTCTTCGGCCACGTCAAGGGCGCGTTCACCGGCGCGGTCCGCAACCGGCCCGGGTACTTCAGCATCGCGGACGGCGGCTCGCTGTTTCTCGACGAGATCGCCAATATCGGCTACGACCTACAGGGAAAACTCCTGCGCGTGCTCGAAACGATGTGCATTCGCCCGGTCGGCGGCGATCACGAACAAAAGGTCGATATCCGCCTGATCACCGCAACCAACCACGATCTGTTCAAGCTCGTGGAGGAGGGGAAGTTCCGGGAGGACCTCTACTACCGCCTCAACGTCATTCCCCTGACCGTGCCGCCGCTCCGCGACCGCTCGGATGATATTCCGCTGCTGGCGCTCCACTTCCTGGAAAAAGCGCGCGAGAACCCGCCGACCCGCATCAAGGGATTCACAACCGAGGCGATGGCAAAGCTCATCTCCTACCGCTGGCCCGGCAACGTCCGGCAACTGAAAAACATTGTCGAGCGCATGATGGGCACCGTGGATGCCGACCTTATCAGGATCGACCACCTGCCGCCTGAAATCTCGGGCGTGCAGTCGAAAAACCGGCTCGACCTGGAGCCCGCGCCCAAGACGGTTGCGGAACTGAAGGCGGCCAAACGGCAGGTCAAGGAGAAGGTCTACGAGCAGATCGAGCGCGTGTTCGTGTTCAGCGCACTCGAACGAACCGGATGGAATATCACCCAGGCCGCCGCCGAAGTGGGCATGCAGCGCACCAACTTCCACGCCCTCATGCGCCGCTACGGTATCCACAAGGACCGTTAATCCGCAAAAGGGAGAAGATCAGCCGGATGAGCCCGCAGCGCAAAAATTGGATATTCCGGACCTGACACCGATCTGTCATCCAATCCATCTCACCGGGATGATGTTTTCGACGGAGTGAAATTCAGGGTCTCCCGTGACGATTTCGGTGCCTTGGTTTATCTTTGCCAAGCCGCACACGAAACAGTCCGCGTAGGACAAGCCGCCGCGAGCCTTGAACCAGGCCGCTTCCCGTGCGATCTCACGTCCGGCATCGACGATCTCTACAGGCATGTTGTCCAGCGCGTGCAGCACACGCTCCAGATGATCCGCTCCATACTCACGAAGCGTGAGGTAGCAGATTTCCCCCCAATTGACGGCCGACATGGCCAGCCGGCATTTCCCTCCGGCTGCCTCATGGAGGAAATGCGCTACCTCTTCCCAGCCGGATTCTCTCTCAAAATATGCCAGCAGCGCATGGCTATCGAGCACCAGCGTCTTCACGGGCTCTCTCCTTTCGCCGGTCTTTGAGGAGCGCCTTTGTGGCTTTGCCCTTTCCCGGAAGAAGGCCGGCATACTGTTCGAAGTACGCCCGCTCCACCGGGCGGACGGAGAATCCGCCCGGTTCTTCGATGATCGCAACCCTGGATCCCTTTTTCAGGCCGAATTTTGTGCGAATTTTCGCTGGCACGACAATCTGCCCTTTCACGGATAACGTTGCTATCTTCATATGCCTAAACCCCCTGCTAGTATACCGATATGTTATGATAGGATAACATTCTGTCAGAGTATTACAATTATTTTACACGGGTGTAGATCTTGATCACCAGGAGGAAAAGCGGCGGCAGGTCCGGGAAATTCGAATTCCGGTTCTACACGCTGCTTTTTCGGAGCTGTCATTTAAATGCCGTGAATTTCGGCGGCGGCGTGCACTGCTGGTTCGCGAAGAGGGCGGGAATGCGCCTCGAGGTTCGCGATCATTTCAGCATAAGGTATCTGAAGGAACACCTGATCCAGGGCCGTGTCGCGCTCGTGTTCCGCTGAACGGCACCGCTTCGGCAGCGTCCCGGATTTTGATGCGGGTGCGGTTCCGCAGCCGATTCGCATACGAGAATGAGATCGGGATTGTTGAATCCTGGAAGCCCGAGGTCCTCGACAAACTTGACTCCCCTAATCTTCTCCAACCGGGAAGGAAATAGTCCGTTTGCCCAATGGACACATTTCAGAAACTCGACAGATGCATTTCGCGCCACCAAGAATGCAACCGCAGCATTGATAACGCCACATTCACCGTACCAGATCAACATTTTGTTTCCGTCCCCCATTTTGCCAGAGACAGATTAGAAGCAGCTTTGCAGAGCCCCCTTACATATCAGCTTTTGAGGTCACGTAATGCCAATTCAGGTCAGCATCCACGTGTGATGGCTGGGATAGCCAAATTCATTGAAAGTGAGAGAGTTGCAGGTGTAAAGTAGGGGCGTCTCGCAAAGGCAATCGCAACAATTGGAGTGCTCCTGCTGACGGAGTTCCCCCACCGTCGTTCGCCGGCACTTGCGGAGGGAGAAGCTTGGTCAAAGATGCGATCCGGCAAGGAGTTATCGTTAGTGGGCCTCTGCTGTCCAAATCCATCGCGGTTGAGATCGCGGCATCATCCCTCGATCCTGATCTGAATCTCAAGTTCCAGCGAGGATGCAATGGCTCGTCTTGAAGATCTGAAGAACGGGGCATCAATTAAGGGGATCCTGCCGGACTGCCTAGTAAAAATCATCAACGTCCAATGGTTCGGATCGGAGGCTCTTGAGCTGACCTACAAGGATCCGACCGGGAAGCTCGCAAACGAACTTCTCTATCGTCACGACGAACCTCGTCTGGAGGTCGTGGCACAAGGCCGGCCATGGAGTTTCGACGCCGATGGGCACTTGTTCCGTCTTGTATCCGAAGCACACCGCATCCGTCTGGCCCACCTCTTCGATCCCGTGCTGGCGGTCCACTCATCCGTTGTAGAACCTCTGCCGCACCAGATCACAGCGGTTTATGAGTCGATGCTGCCGCGGCAGCCGCTCCGGTTCCTGCTGGCAGACGATCCCGGTGCCGGCAAGACCATCATGGCGGGCCTGCTGATGAAAGAGCTTATCGCCCGTGGCGATCTGCAGCGATGCCTGGTTGTCTGCCCGGGCAGCTTGGCCGAGCAATGGCAGGATGAGCTTTACAGGCGCTTCCACCTGCCCTTTGAGATTCTTACCAATGACAAGCTCGAGTCCGCGCGCACCGGCAACTGGTTTCTGGAAACCAACCTGGCCATCGCCCGATTGGACAAGCTCTCGCGCAATGAAGACGTTCAACAAAAACTCAAGGCGCCGGATTGCCGCTGGGATCTCATCGTCTGCGACGAGGCGCACAAGATGTCGGCCTCGATCTTCGGGGGCGAGATAAAATACACGAAACGTCACCGGCTCGGGCAGCTCCTCTCGACCCTGACCCGGCATTTCCTCCTGATGACGGCCACGCCGCATAACGGAAAGGAAGAGGACTTTCAGCTTTTCATGGCTCTCCTCGACGGTGATCGCTTCGAGGGCCGGTTCCGCGACGGAGTTCATGCAACGGATGTCTCGGATTTGATGCGCCGCATGGTGAAGGAAACCCTGCTCAAGTTCGACGGCACGCCGCTCTTCCCTGAGCGCATCGCCTATACCGTGCCCTACAAACTCTCGGATGCGGAGGCCCAGCTATATAAGGCCGTCACCGATTACGTGCGTGAGGAATTTAACCGAGCGGAGGCTCTTGAAAATGACAAGCGGGCCGGAACCGTCGGCTTCGCTCTTACAATACTGCAGAGGAGACTCGCGTCCTCTCCCGAAGCGATATACCAATCTTTACGTCGCCGACGGGAAAGGCTGGAAAGCCGGCTGCGCGAACTTGAGGTCCTCCAGCGGGGCAGCCAGGCGGCATTTGCCCTGCCAGTTTCAGTGCCCGCCCTTGATGCCGACGACATGGAAGATCTCGAAGATGCGCCGGACAACGAGGTCCAGGCTGCCGAAGAAGAGATTCTCGACCAGGCGACCGCGGCCCGGTCCATCGCCGAGCTGAAGGCAGAAATCGAGACCCTGAACGGCCTGGAGGCCCTGGCACTCAGGGTCCGTCGCAGCGGAACTGACACCAAGTGGCGGGAACTGGCGAGCCTCCTCAGCGAGATCTTTACTGATGGAGCCATCACCAACAGCCTGGCGGAATCCGCCGCTCCCTATGGCGCAGGCGAAATACCTCGGCCTGTACCCTCGCCTCGGCAGAAGCTCGTTATCTTCACCGAGCATCGCGACACCCTGAATTACCTGGAGAACCGAATTACCACGCTGCTCGGCCGTAAGGAAGCTGTGGTCTTGATCCATGGCGGCATGGGTCGCGAGGAGCGCATAAAGGCACAGGAGTCCTTCAGGCACGACCCCGATGTCCAGGTATTACTCGCTACGGATGCCGCCGGCGAGGGCATCAACCTGCAGCGCGGGCACCTGATGGTCAACTACGATTTGCCATGGAATCCCAACCGGATCGAGCAGCGCTTTGGCCGCATCCATCGCATCGGCCAGACCGAGGTCTGCCACTTGTGGAACCTGGTTGCGGATGAAACCCGTGAAGGGGATGTATATCGCAAGCTGCTCGACAAGCTCGAGCAGGCCCGGCAGTCTCTCGGCGGACAGGTGTTTGACGTGCTCGGCAAACTCCAGTTCGAAGGGCGGGGACTCCGCGACCTGCTTATTGAAGCCATCCGCTATGGAGATCAGCCCGAGGTTCGGGCTCGCCTGACACAGGTGGTGGAGTACACGCTCGATCGTAACCGGCTACGGGACCTTCTCGAAGAGCGGGCACTTGCCCACGACGCAATGGACGCCAGCCGGGTTCGCAGCATCCGCGAAGACATGGAGCGCGCCGAGGCAAGACGATTGCAGCCCCACTACATTGAGTCTTTCTTTCACGAGGCATTTCGGCGTCTGGGCGGATCAACAAGGCAGCGCGAACCACATCGCTATGAAATCACTCACGTCCCGGCTCCCGTGCGCAATCGCGACCGGCTGATCGGCCTGGGCGAACCGGTGCTGCCGCGCTACGAACGCATTGCCTTCGAGAAATTGCTGGTTGCGCCGCAGGGTCTGCCCCTGGCCGCCTTCATCTGCCCGGGTCATCCGCTTCTCGATGCAGTTATTGATCTCACTCTGGAGCGGAACCGTGATCTTCTCAAGCGCGGCACTGTGCTGGTTGATGAACGGGATTCCGGAACCAGCCCGCGTGTGCTTTTTTATCTGGAGCATGCGATTCAGGATGCGAGCCTCACGCGATCGGGCGAGCGCCGGGTGATTTCCAAACAGATGCTCTATGTCGAGCTCGACTCCGGCGGCGACACTCGCCACTTGCATTACGCGCCATACCTTGATTACCGGCCGCTTGCCGAAGGCGAACCCGGCGTTGAAACGATCCTCGCCAGGCCGGAGTGCGCCTGGATCAATCGCGAGCTGGAGCAGAAGGCCCAAGCCCATGCCGTAGCCCAGGTTGTGCCTGAGCATCTGAAGGAAATTCGGGAAAGCAGGGTCGCGCTGATTGCGAAAACCGAGGCGGCCGTCAAGGACAGGCTGACGAAGGAAATCATTTATTGGGACCACCGTGCCGAGGAACTCAAGCTCCAGGAGCAGGCCGGCAAACCCAACGCCAGGCTCAACTCGGGCGAAGCGCGCAAGCGCGCCGATTCGCTGCAGGGACGGCTCCAAAAAAGGCTGGAGGATCTGAAGCTCGAAGCTCAGATCTCGCCGCTGCCGCCGGTGGTTCTCGGTGGCCTTTTGGTTGTGCCGATCGGCCTGTTAACGGCATTGATGGGACATGCTGCGCCGGCACAGACTGCCGACACGCAGGCCAGCGCAGCCCGAGCCCGTGCCGCCGTGATGGAAATCGAGAGCAATCTTGGTTTCGAGCCATTTGACCGGGAGGTCGAGAAGCTCGGCTATGATATCGAGAGTCGCGTCCCCGGCACCGGCAAACTGCGCTTCATCGAGGTCAAGGGCCGGGCTACCGGGGCCGACATAATCACGGTGACGCGCAATGAGATCCTGTACTCCCTCAACAAGCCCGACGATTTTATTCTCGCCATCGTCGAATTCGACGGTGACGATTACAGGACGCACTATATCCGCCGGCCGTTTCATCGAGAGCCGGATTTCGGCGTAACAAGTGTAAACTACAGTTTCGCCGAACTCATTTCGCGATCGGAGGCGCCCTCGTAATCGCCGCCGGTGGAAACAGGGCGACATACAGAAGTCTGGAGCAAATTGATCATGAAAACTCGGCTGGATGATCTTCAAATTCAAAGACTTCTATTACTACCCAAGGCTCTGCCCCAGAACTATCAAGAGCGTCTTCTTCCTCGACCCAAGAGGGGACATGCCGAGCGGGAACTTGACATCCGCACGGTCGACGGGACTGAGTTTCGGATAATCATTCGCCAGAGCTTATTCAATCCCTTGGATTTCTCGGTTATCCTCGCGTACCGCATACCCAAAACCAGCCAAGTTTTCCGCCTGAAGCGATACAATGGAAAGAGTCATGAGCACGAGAACAAGCTGGAGGGCGCCAAGTTTTATGATTACCATGTCCACACCGCAACTGAACGCTACCAGGACACAGGTTTTCGGGAGGACGCCTACGCCGAACCAACGGATCGCTTTGTTGATATCAAGAGTGCTATGAGATGCATGTTGCCAGATTGTGGGTTTGAAATCCCCATGCCATCCCAACCCGGCTTCTTCGACGAGGAGTTTTGACGTGACCCCTGATGCAATCGAGCGCGATTTCAAACAAAAGGTCTGCGAGCAGCTGCGCCTTGAACCCGAAGGTGTTGGCCGGTATCGCGTATTCACGCCTTTCATGTTCGACGACGGCGACCATCTTTCTATCGTGTTGAGATCTGAGGCAGGGCATTGGGTACTGGCTGACGAGGGTCACACGTTCATGCATGTGACCTATGACCTGGAGGAGAAAGATCTACAACGAGGAACCAGGCAGAAGATAGTTTCCGACGCCCTCTCCGCATTTACGGTGCAAGATAGGGATGGAGAACTCCTGCTTCCCATCACAGACGATCGCTACGGAGATGCACTATACAGCTATGTGCAGGCGCTCCTCAAAATTTCTGACATCACTTATCTTTCGCGCGAGCGCGCAAGGTCAACTTTTCTGGAGGATTTCCGAGCTTTCATGTCCCAAAACATTCCGGGAGAACGTCTGGAGTTCGACTGGCATGATCAGGCGCATGACCCGGAGGGCAAGTATCCAGCGGATTGTAGGATCAACGGCGTTGCGCGCCCTCTGCTGGTTTTCGCCCTGCAAAATGACGACAACGTGCGTGATAGCACGATATCTCTTCTGCAGTACGAACGATGGCAGTTGCCATTCCGGTCGATGGGAATATTCGAAGATCAGGAGGAAACCAGCCGAAAAGTGCTGGCCAGGTTTACCGATGTCTGCGAGAAACAATTCTCCAGCCTCGCCTCCAACCAGGATCGAATCGCCCGATATCTGGAAGTCTGGCTGCAGGCTCCGTCACAGTAGCGGAAGTCTTTCGTTGCTTGCAGGTTTACCCGTCAAAACGGGTTCTTGAGCTTGTCGGAGCCTAAGCGCTTGGGCCCAGTTTTAATAGCTGGAAGGCTCATTTTATCAACAGTTTATAAAGACATTCTGAAAGAGACAGTGTTTTTAGATGCTGTTCTTAGACGGTTGTCGGGCCGCAAAACGCAATTTGACGCAATAAAAACGCAATTCTGACGCAATCGTGGCCCTAACTATTTGCTGGACAAGGATTTTCCCGAAGCCATAAAACCCAATTTGACCGAATGATATTCCTCATCAGCCCTAATCGTCCGATGAAAGTTCAGGTTTGCAGACCATGAAACTCAATAGGAAGCTGATCGAAGTTGCACTGCCGCTGGATGCGATCAACGTGGCCTCCGCGCGGGAGAAGTCGATCCGGCATGGACATCCGAGCACGCTGCACCTGTGGTGGGCGCGGCGGCCGCTGGCGGCGGCGCGGGCAGTGATTTTTGCACAGATGGTAGATGACCCATCGGCCCACCCAGACATCTTCAAAACCGAGAAGGCTCAGGAGAAGGAACGCCAGAGACTTTTCCGGATCATTGAAGACTTGGTGCTTTGGGAAAACACCACGAATGAGGAAGTACTTGACCGGGCGCGGGCTGAGATATGGCAAAGCTGGCGTGCGGCCTGCGCGGAGAATGCCGACCATCCGCGCGCCAAGGAGCTGTTCGATCGGCATAAATTGCCTGCATTCCATGATCCCTTCGCCGGCGGCGGAACGCTACCCCTGGAAGCGCAGCGCCTCGGGCTTGAGAGTTACGCTAGTGATCTGAACCCGGTGGCGGTGCTGATCAACAAGGCGATGATAGAGATCCCTCCCAAGTTTGCAGGTAAGCCGCCGGTAAACCCACAGGTGCATGCACAAAAGATGCTGCTGACGCGGAAGTGGCGCGGCGCTCAGGGCCTTGCCGAAGATGTGCGCTATTACGGTCAGTGGATGCGCGATGAAGCCGAGAAGCGCATTGGCCACCTCTACCCGCAGATCGAGGTCACTACTGAGATAACAAAGATGCGGCCGGACCTCGACAAGTACGCAGGCAGGAAGCTCACCGTGATCGCCTGGCTCTGGGCGCGCACGGTGAAGAGTCCGAATCCCGCGTTCGCGCAGGTGGACGTGCCTCTTGCATCCACCTTCATGCTCTCCACAAAGCCGGGCAAGGAGGCCTACGTCGAGCCGGTGATCGAGGGCAGCGGCTACCGTTTCTCGGTGAAGATCGGAAAGCCGAGGGACGCCGAGGCGGCGAAGAGGGGAACGAAGTCAGGCAGCAGCGGGAGCAGCTTCCTCTGTCTGATGTCCGGCACACCGATGCCGTTCGAATATCTCCGATCCGAGGCAAAGGCGGGACGAATGGTCGCGCGGTTGATGGCTATCGTGACCGAGGGTGAACGCGGGCGAGTCTACCTCACGCCGACGCAAGAGATGGAAACAATCGCTCAGAGTGCCCAACCCATTGATGTTCCAGAAACGGACTTACCAAAGAAGGCACTAGGCTTCCGCGTGCAGGAGTATGGGATGACAAAATGGCGCGACCTATTTACCGCCCGTCAGCTCGTGGCGCTGACGACCTTCTCCGACTTGGTGCACGTAACACGTGAGCGAGTTAAGCGCGATGGGGTGGCCGCAGGCTTGCCCAATGACGGCAAGCCCCTCGCCGCGGGCGGCACCGGCGCGGCTGCCTACGGTGATGCAGTTGCATCAGTCTTGGCGCTCGCGGTCGATAAGGCAGCCGATTATTGGAGCACCATCTGCTTCTTGCACAACGGTGCTGCGCACCAAAAAATTGTCAACACGTTCGGTCGTCAGGCGATTCCGATGTCCTGGGACTTCGCTGAGGGTAATCCTTTCAGCACGTCATCGGGTCACTTCTTGAGGTTTGTTTCGCTGATCGGCGAGGTGCTGGACTTTGCAGCGCCCGGAAGACCACTGGGTCGTGCAGACCAGCAGGACGCAGCTCATGCACTATCCGTCACGTCACCGGTAGTCAGCACAGATCCGCCCTATTTCGACAATATTGGATACGCCGATCTTTCGGACTTCTTCTATGTCTGGCTACGCTGTGCACTGAGGCCCGTTTTCCCCGATCTCTTCGCTACGCTCGCCGTGCCCAAGACCGAAGAGTTGATAGCTTCACCTAATCGCCACGGCAGCAAGGAGAAGGCAGAGGCATTCTTTTTGGACGGCATGACGCAGGCAATGCACCGTCTGGCGGAGCAGGCGCACCCCGCTTTTCCGGTCACCATCTACTACGCCTTTAAGCAGTCGGAAAGCGATAGCGTCGACGGCACAGCTAGCACCGGCTGGGAGACCTTTATCGACGCGGTGATTCGTGCCGGCCTCGCAATCACCGGAACCTGGCCTGTGAGGACGGAGTACACGGGTAACCTCAAGAAGAACGTCAGCGCCCTCGCCTCCAGCATCGTCCTCGTCTGCCGTCAGCGGACCGCGGACGCGCCCACCGCCACGCGACGCGAGTTCGTCAACGTGCTCAAGATCGAGCTGCCATTGGCGCTCGGGCATCTCCAACGCAGCAACATAGCACCGGTAGACCTGGCCCAGGCTGCCATCGGCCCCGGCATGTCCGTCTATACCCGCTACGCCAAAGTGCTCGATGCCGCCGGCGAGCCGCTATCGGTGCGCGAGGCGCTGGCGCTCATCAACCAAACCCTTGACGAAGTCTTAGCCGAGCAGGAAGGCGATTTCGACGCCGACACACGTTGGGCCTTGTCGTGGTTCGAGCATTCGGGCTTTGCCGAGGGAGAGTATGGCGTGGCCGAGACGCTCTCCAAGGCAAAAAACACGAGCGTCGTCGGCATGGTTGAGGCGGGCATCGTAGCTTCGAGTCGAGGCAAGGTTAAGCTCCTTCGCCCCAATGAACTGCCCTCCGACTGGGATCCGTCCACCGACTCTCGTCTCACGGTGTGGGAGATGGTCCATCACCTGATCCGAGTGCTGGAAGCAGGCGGTGAAGGATCTGCCGCGGAAATTGAATCGAAGCTTGGCAGTAAAGCCGAGGTCGCCCGAGAGCTGGCCTACCGCCTATACACAATTTGTGAGCGCAAGAAGCGCGCGCAGGAAGCTTTGTCATATAATGCGCTTGTACAGAGTTGGCCGGAGATCGTGCGCCTGGCGCGCGAGGGCGACAAACCCAGAACAACTCAGGCAGAGATGTTTGAGCACGAGTAGGCAATTGACCCGGCGCTATAAAAATAGCGACGGGATGCGGAGTATGTAGAGAATCGTGTGATTCGAGAGCGGAGGACTATATGCTGACAAGCATTCAACTTGGAAATTTCAAATCCTGGGCCGACACTGGGAATGTAGCGCTAAAGCCCATCACCGGTTTTTTCGGTGCCAACAGCTCAGGCAAGACCAGTCTTCTGCAAGCGATTCTTTTGCTCAAGCAGACAGCGGAATCATCGGACCGGGGATTGCCGCTTCAGTTCGGCGACAAGAACGGCCTGGTTAACCTTGGGGATTTCCACAGCGTGATCTATCGCCATGCCGATGAGAGCGAGCTGGCGTTTTCGTTAGATTGGCATCGGGACGATCCGCTCATCGTAGTGGATCCCAAAGTGCGCGGCGAACGGGTGGTTGAAGGCACGGAAATCGAATTTTCCACCCACATACGTGGTGAGAACGGCACTGCTGGTAAGGCTCTGAAACTTGTTGTTCCCGATCTTTCATATCGTATCGGGAATATGACTTTTCAAATGAGGCGAAAAGTGGAAAAGCCAAGCGAATACGAACTCTACTGCGACCAAGACACGTTTCAGTTCGTCAGGAGCCAGGGACGAGCGTGGCCGCTCCCGGCCCCTGCCAAGTGCTATGGCTTTCCTGACCAGGTACGCGCTTATTACCAAAACGCCGCATTTCTTGCGGATCTCGAACTGGCTTTTGAAGAGCAACTACGGCAGGTCTATTACCTGGGCCCCCTCCGCGCGTACCCTGAGAGGACTTATACATGGGCCGGCGCCCAGCCATCAGATATGGGACAAGCGGGCGAACAAGCAGTGAGTGCAATTCTCTCATCCCGCGATCGTGGAGAAACTCTTGGGCGCGGTAAGGGGAAGAAGAGGGCGACATTGGAAGAATATGTGGCCGAATGGCTACAAAAGCTGGGATTGATCGCTGAATTTCGAGTTGATGCCGTGGCCAAGGGCAGCCAAATATTTCAGGTCAAGCTGCGCAAGGTATCGGACGGACCTGAAGTGCTCATCACCGATGTTGGATTTGGTGTTTCGCAGATTCTCCCGGTGATAGTCCTCTGCTTTTACGTTCCGGAAGGTTCGACAATCATCCTTGAACAACCGGAGATTCATCTGCACCCTGCCGTCCAAGCCGGCCTTGCCGACGCACTGATCGATGCGCATCTCAAACGACATGTGCAGGTGCTGGTGGAGAGCCATAGCGAACATCTCCTGCGTCGATTGCAGCGGCGCATTGCCGAGAAAAAACTATCGAAGGACGACGTTGCTTTCTACTTCTGTGAAGCAGGTGATCGGGCTTCCAAACTTATCCCGCTTGAACTGGATTTGTTTGGACGCATCAGCAATTGGCCAAAGGATTTTTTTGGGGATGAGTTCGAAGAGATGGCCGCCACCCAAGAAGCAATCATCAAGCGGAAGCAGGGGAACCGCGAATGAAACCGGCTGTGGTTGTCGACACCAATGTGGCCGTGGTTGCCAACGGCAAACATGATGGGGCTGGGGCAAAATGCGAGAAAGCTTGTGTCGATGCGCTGCGTGCCGCGCGCAGGCAATTAATACTGCTTGATAACTCGTATAAGATCTTCGATGAGTATCGCCGAAACCTCGCCGGAAGTGGGCAGCCCGGCATCGGCGATGCGTTTTTCAAATGGCTATGGAATAACCAGGCGAACCCGGATCATTGCCGCCTGATTGCAATCACGCCAATCGCTGGAAGTGAAGTCGTTTACGCGGAATTCCCGAGCGATTCTGACCTTGAATCATTCCATCCGAAAGATCGCAAATTCGTCGCCGTTGCTCTTGCCAGCAAAATGAATCCAGAGATCCTGAATGCTTCCGATACTGACTGGTGGAATTTTCGGCAATGTTTGGCCCGGAACGGTGTCAGGGTGAAGTTTCTTTGTCCAGAGCTAATGGGCAGCCGAGGGGATTAGATGGCAACCACAAACCATGAACGAGTCGGCAAGGCGATGGAACTTCTGAAATCCGGCCTTGCGCCTTTTGTCGAGCGGGAATTTCGAAACCTCCACCAGGACCAAGCCCTACTCGTAGCACGGCGTTTTATGGGAGAGGATCGGCTCCTTGCAAGTAAGCCGCTTGCCGATTGGGATACCACTGCCCTGCTAAAGCTGATTTGGGAATCCTGGAATGAGATCTTCCGGCAGGTCCTCGGCCATGCAGAGCGCAGTCTGATCAGCGAACTGCGGGAGGTGCGCAACAAGTGGGCACACCAGGAACCATTTTCGACCGACGACGCTTATCGCGGCCTTGACTCAGTTGGGCGCCTCTTGACGGCAGTCTCTGCCCCACAATCGGATGAAATTGAAAGGATGAAAATGGAGCTGCTGCGCCTGCGCTTCGACGAGCAGGTGCGGGGAGAGAAGCGCAAAAGCGCAGGCACTGCCATTGAGAGCGCTACTTCCGCAAACCTGAAACCATGGCGTGAGGTGGTGACGCCTCATAAAGACGTTGCCAGCGGGCATTATCAGCAAGCGGAGTTCGCTGCCGATCTGTGGCAGGTGCACCTCGGCGAAGGAACAGACGAATACAGAGACCCGGTCGAATTCTTTCGACGCACCTATCTGACCGAGAGCCTGAAGCGCATGCTCGTCGGAGCCGTGCGGCGTTTAGCAGGACAAGGCGGCGACCCGGTAGTACAGCTGCAGACAAATTTCGGCGGCGGGAAGACTCACTCGATGTTGGCCCTGTATCACCTGTTCTCCGGTATTGCTCCGAACGAATTGCCGGGAATTGACAGCATCATGCAAGAGGCCGGCGCGAAAAAACTGTCATCTGTCCGCCGCGTCGTGTTGGTAGGAAATAAGATCTCACCCGGCAATCCAGTTACAAAACCCGACGGCACAAAGGTGCGCACGCTCTGGGGTGAGCTGGCGTGGCAGCTTGGCGGAAAGAAAGCCTACGCGCGGGTCGCGGCCGATGATGCAAAAGCAACCAGCCCGGGCGACGTTTTGCGCGAGCTCTTCAAAGAATATGGTCCTTGTCTTGTGCTGATCGACGAATGGGTAGCCTATGCGCGACAACTCCACGACCAAACCGATCTGCCTGCAGGCACCTTCGAGACGCAGTTCACATTCGCCCAGGTCTTGACCGAATCGGCCAAGCTCGCGAAAAGCTGCCTGCTCGTCATCAGCCTCCCGGCATCAGACACCACGGGATCGCCGCACGCCCAGGCAGATGATTCGGAGGTTGGCGGACAGCGCGGCCGCGAGGCGCTCGACCGTTTACGCAACGTGGTAGGAAGGGTAGAGTCTTCGTGGCGCCCAGCAAGCGCGGAAGAAGGATTCGAGATCGTACGGCGCCGGCTGTTCGAACCGCTTTCGGATCCGGCCCCATTCAAAGACCGCGATGTCGTGGCAAGGGGGTTCGCCGATTTTTACCGCTCGCAGCACCAGGAATTCCCGCCCGATTGCCGCGATGCCGATTATGAGAGGCGCATTAAAGGAGCTTACCCAATCCAC
>Ga0315277_10001702_pt1 | contig 31541 bp, 32 predicted proteins | sample YL17G05_15_MG_FD_203695 | JGI IMG/M metagenome (GOLD analysis project Ga0315277, IMG submission 203695) | Sediment microbial communities from Yellowstone Lake, YNP, Wyoming, USA - YL17G05_15 | ecosystem: Environmental > Aquatic > Freshwater > Lake > Sediment | place: USA: Wyoming | collected...
AGCTCGGCTTCACGCCCATCTCGAAGGACGAACTGCCTCACAAGGTGTGGTCGGACTGCATCAAGTGCCCGATGTTCCCGAACTGCGACGAGATAGCGCTTATATTCGACCTGGACGCGCAGGCGAAGGAGCCCGAGCCGGCTGGTCGAAAAAGATGAACGCGGCCGCGACGAGGAGCGCCGACGTCGCCAGAAGCGCCCAGTTGGTTATGCGCTCAGCGACGCCGGGGTCGGGGATGGAAGAGGGGAGATAGGGCCTGATCGGCGGGGTGTCCACAAGCGCGACGGTCTTGCCCGGGGGCGTGGTCTGGATCTCCTTCTCGCCGGGCTTGGTGTACTTCATCTTCGAGCGAAGGACCAGCTCGTTGTAAAAGGGGTCGCTCTCGAGGGCCCTTTCCCGCCTGCCGAGCGTCTCGTTAACCTTCTCGAGCTGAACGGCGACGGCCTGGGCGCGTGCGAGGTCCTGCCGGAGGGCGCCGGCGCGGCGGGCCCCCGGCGGAATCGTCACCAAAGCGAATAACAGTAACCCCGCCACCAGCAGGAGCCAGAACATTCTGTCGACCTCCTGCCGGCGGTCGCGTAACGCGGTTACCGTTTTTTCCATATCTCGGCCCCGAACCTTGCGCGGTCGGCGAGGCTCTCCTCAATCCTGAGAAGCTGGTTGTACTTCGAGACCCGGTCCGTCCTGCACGCGCTTCCGGTCTTTATCTGGCCCGTGCCGGCCGCGACAACCACGTCGGCGATGGTCGTATCCTCTGTCTCGCCGCTGCGGTGGCTGACGACCGCGGTCCATCCGGCGCGCTTCGCCATCTCGATGCAGTCCATGGTTTCCGACAGCGTCCCGATCTGATTGAGCTTGATCAGGACCGAGTTGGCCGCGCCCATGTCGATGCCCTTGGCGAGGCGCTTGGTGTTGGTGACAAAGAGGTCGTCGCCGACAAGCTGAATCCTGTCGCCGAGCCTCTTGGTAAGGTTCTGCCAACCTTCCCAGTCGTCTTCGGCCAGGCCATCTTCAATGGACCGAACGGGATATTTATCGACCCAACTTGCGTAGAACTCAACCATTTCCTCGGAAGTGAGTGTGCGCTTTTCGGAAGCGAGGACATACTTGCCGTCCTTGTAAAGCTCGGTGGAGGCGGGGTCAAGGGCGATCCAGACGTCCTTGCCCGGCTTGTAGCCCGCCTTTTCAATGGCCTGCAGAATGACCTCGACGGCCTCGACGTTGGCCTTCAGGTCCGGGGCAAAGCCGCCCTCGTCCCCGACGGCCGTTTCGAGGCCCTTGGCCTTGAGTACGGCCTTGAGGCTGTGGAATACCTCGGCGCCCATGCGGATCGCTTCCCTGAAGCTTGACGCGCCGAAGGGCATTATCATGAACTCCTGGAGGTCGACGTTGTTGTCGGCGTGCTTGCCGCCGTTGAGGATGTTCATCATGGGGACCGGGAGCACGCACGCGGTGGGACCGCCGAGATACTTGAAAAGCGGCAGCCCGCAGGCGGCCGCGGCGGCCTTTGCCGCGGCAAGCGAGACGCCGAGGATGGCGTTGGCGCCGAGCTCGCCCTTGTTTTCCGTGCCGTCAAGGTCGATGAGGAAACTGTCTATCGCGCGCTGGTCGAGCGCGTCCATGCCCTCGATGCGCGGCGCGATGACGTCGTTGACGTTGGCGACGGCCTTCAAGACGCCCTTTCCCATGTAGCGCGACTTGTCCCCGTCGCGAAGCTCGACCGCCTCGTGCGCCCCCGTCGACGCCCCCGAGGGGACGGCGGCCCGGCCGAGGTGGCCGCTTTCGAGGATGACGTCCACCTCAATCGTCGGGTTTCCGCGGCTGTCGAGGATTTCCCGCGCCTTGGTTTCGGTAATGTAAGTCATCTCGCGTCTCCTTGTCAGTGTGATGGTCCGCGCATCGGGATTCCGCGGCGCCGGCGGCACCGGCGAACTTCACCGGCGACGGAACAAGCGCTTTCGATATCGTATCGGCGCGTGGAGTCGTGTCAAGACGCTGGGGCGCGCGGCCGGCATTTCGCTTTTGCGCCGGGGACGGCGCGCGTATAATCAGCGGCTACTGGCCGGAAGGGCTGCCCTCTTATGAACAGGCGTACACTCCTTGCAGGGTTACTAATAAGCGCCGCTATCGTCGCGGCGGCCGCGTGGGCCGGCTTTGAGGCTCGAAAGCGGATGGCGACCGACGCCGAGGTCGCGGCTGCCGGGACGGCGGACGAAGTCCAGCAAATACGGGATGACCTGGAGCGCACCGAGAACATCCTTTCCCTTTCATTCGGGATCGCGGCGCTCGTGGCGCTCTCGGCGCTTGCGGCGGTCATCGTGGCGGCGTCCGGCGTGCCTTCGGTCGCAAGGTGGCGCGGGCGGGTCTTTCAAAGGGCGAAGTCGGACGCGCGGGACCGCGTTTTCCTCGCGTTCGCGCTCGGGGTCGCGTTCGTGCTTGCGGGCATTGCGCTGGCAAAAGGCAACGGCCGGAACGCCGCTCCCGAGGGCGACGAGATATCCTACCTCGAAGCGGCCTTCGCCGCGAAAGAGCGTTACGGCGTCGCCGGGTTTCCTTTGGCGCTCTACGCCGGCAAATGGTCGGAGGCGAACAGGCACCCGCTCTACATCTGGGCCATCATGCCCTTCGCGCCGAAGTCAGTTCAGTTCTTCGCGTACGCGCGGCTCCTGTCGACGCTCTTCGCGGCTGCTGCGGCGGTCGTCGCGTTTCTTGTCTTTCGAAGCCTCTTCGGGGCCGCGGCCTCGATCCTCATGCTCTTTCTCTACGCCCTCAACCCGAATTTTGTCGAGGTCGCTTCGCAGGTTGCGTGCGAAGGGCTTCTGGCCGCGCTCGTGACGGCGTCATTCTATTTCACCGTTCGCGGCTTCGAGAATGGGAAACTCCTCGCGGCGGGCGGGGCGTTTGCTGGCCTTGCGTACCTGGCGAAGCTGAACGGGCTTTTCCTGCCCGCGGCGTTTTTCATCGCGGCCATCGCGGTCTGGCGGTTGGGCGCCTTTCGCAAGAAGGAATTCTATCTCTATTTCGCGGCGTTCGTCGTGGCGGCGTCTCCGCTTCTCGTCCGGAACGCCGTGAGGTTCCATAACCCTCTGAGCGACTCGAAGGCGGGACTCCTCTGGGTGGACAGCCGGGAGCAGACCCAATCGATGAGATACATAGAGGGCAAGACCGGGTTGAGGTCGTTTCTGAGTGAGAAGAAGCCGCTGGAGATGGGGCTCGATATACTCGAGGGGGGCGAGCAGGCGATCGAGACCGCAGGCTTGACGGTAAGCCCGCTCAAGAACGCCCAGTATGTGGCAAGCGCAGGGAGCGCGCCCTTCAGGGCCGGCATGTACCTGGGCTTTGCCATGCTTCTTCTGGCGGGCGCGGCAGTCCTTTTCGACGCGAACCCGGCGAGGCGCGCGTTTGTCGTTTCGCTTGCGGCAGTCGCCGGCTGTTCAATGGTCTGGTTCGCCAAGATCTCGGTGGCGCCGAGGTTCGTGCTTCCGTTCGCGCCCATCATATTGGGATACCTGTCGGCCATTATAGTGAGCGCCTGGGCAGCGCGGCCGTACCAGGTCGTCATACTTGCATCGGCGACGGCGCTCGGATTCTGGGGCGTCGCCCACGGAGCCGGCGTCCTGAGTCCGTTCGCGATGAAGGGGCCTACGGAGGACACAAAGAGCCTGGCCGCGTGGCTTGACGGGAAACTCGAGCCCAGCGACGTGTACCTTGTGGGGCCTGACGACAGCCTCAGGTTCGGCTGGTGGCGGACAGTGAAGGGCCGCCCTCAGAGCGTGCCGGCAACGAAGGACATTCAGTCGCTCGTGGCCGCCAGCAGGAAACTCGGCGCCAGATACGTCGTCATCTCGCGAACTCTTTACGAGAACAGGTTCCTGCAGATGAGCGGGACGTTCGTGGTCGAGGACGAGGGCCTCAAACCAGTGAGGCGCATCAAGGGTTGGAAGCCGGTTTACCGAGACCCGTTCGAGCCGGTGAGGTACATAGTTTTCGAGGTCGAGAAGGAAGGCGAGGCCGCGGTCAAGGGCGACGTTACTGATGGGAAATGAGATAGAGGCGAAGGCGCGCTGCGGCGACCTTGACGCCGTCAGGGCAACGCTGCGGGCGCTCGGGGCGCGGCTTGCGAAGTCGGGCTTCGAGCACAACGTCCTTTTTGACACCCCCGACGGAAGCCTCCAGGCGGCTGACAGCCTCCTGAGGCTTCGGAAGTTCGACAAAACGGTCATCACCTACAAGGGTCCGCGCGCCGAACGCAAACCCGTCAAGTCGAGGCTGGAGCTGGAGGTCGAGGTAAGCGATTTTGACACGGCGGCGGCGATCTTCGAGGGCCTCGGCTTCAGGCGCGCATGGACCTACCAGAAGCGCAGAGAGGAATGGACTTTTCGCGGGGCCAAAATATGCTTGGACGAAGTGCCGGACATCGGGGGCTTCGTCGAGGTCGAGGGCGGCGCGGAGGGCGAGGTCGTCGCGGTGCTCGGCGAGCTCGGCATCAGCATGAGCGACGTTACGCCGCAGACGTACGTCGAGATATGGAAGGAGCACACCCGGTACTCCGGGGGCAGGCTCGAAGATATGGTCTTTCACGATAAGGAGGCGCGATGAAAGGCTCGAGGGTTGCGGTGGTGATGGGCAGCGACAGCGACCTCGAGGCCGCCCAGACGGCCGTCAAGGTCCTCAAGGGCTTCGGCGTGCAGTACGAGGTGAGCGTCATGAGCGCGCACAGGAGTCCCGAGAAGGTGTGGTCGTTTGCGACCGGCGCGAGGGAAAACGGCTTCGCGGTCATCATCGCGATCGCCGGGGGCGCGGCGCACCTTGCCGGGATAATCGCGAGCGCGACGACGCTTCCCGTAATCGGCGTGCCGCTCGCGACGAACGTGGCCGGGGGGCTTGACAGTCTGCTTTCGACAGTGCAGATGCCGGGCGGCGTGCCGGTCGTCTGTGTCGGCACGGGCTCCGGAGGCGCGGCGAACGCGGCATTTGCCGCCGCGCGGATCCTGTCCCTGGGCGACGCGGCGATCGCGGCGAAGCTCGACGAGCACAGGGCGGCGCTTGCGGCGGGGGTGGAGGAGAAGGACAGGAAGGTCAGGGCGCTATTCAGGAAGCCCCGGAGTTAGGGATGCCGAAGCCGACGATAGAATGGATTGGCGGGGCCGACGGGGCCGCGCGGATAATCGACCAGACGCGCCTGCCGGTCGAGTATGCGACGCTCGACATCACTACGCCGGAACGGATGGCCGAGGCGATCCGGAAGCTCGAGCTTCGCGGCGCGCCCGCGATAGGGGTCGGCGCCGCGTACGCGCTCGTCCTTGCCGTGGGCAACCGCGAGTTCGGGACGGAGGGGGCGATTCTTGACGCGATCGACGCGGCGGCGAGGCTTGTGAAATCGGCGCGCCCGACGGCCGTCAACCTCTTCTGGGCCGCCGACCTTGCGGCGTCGGCCGCGCGCGCGGCTAAGGGGAAGGGCGTGAGCAGGATCAGGCAGGCGCTCTTCGCGCAGGCTCGCGCCATCCACGATGAGGACCGCGCGACGTGCCGGAAGATAGCCGAATTCGGCCAGGAAATCCTGCCCGACGGTGCGCGCGTCCTCACTCACTGCAATGCCGGGGCGCTTGCGACGGCCGATTACGGGACCGCGCTCGGCGTCATTTACAGGGCACACGAACTTGGAAAATCCGTGTCGGTCTTCGCGGACGAGACGAGACCGCTCTTGCAGGGGTCGAGGCTCACCGCGTGGGAACTGATGGATGCCGGCATCGATGTAACGGTGATATGCGACGCCGCCGCCGCGTCGGCCATGAGCGCGGGCAAGGTGGACCTCGTTATTACCGGGGCCGACCGCATCGCGGCCAACGGCGACACGGCCAACAAGATCGGGACGCTGGGACTGGCGATTCTCGCCGACGAATTCGCGATACCTTTCTACGTCGCTGCACCGGCGTCGACATTCGACTTGAAGATCGAGTCGGGCGACTATATTCCCATCGAGGAACGCTCGCCGGAAGAGGTGACTCACGTCCTCGGAAAGCGCATGGCGCCGGAAGGCGTCAAGGCGTGGAACCCCGCCTTTGACGTGACGCCGGCGCGCCTCATAACGGCGATTGTCACCGAGAAGGGGATCATCCACAAGCCGAACAGGCAAGCGGTGGCGGCAGTCCTCGGCAAGAGCGGCGCGTCCTGACGCGGCGCCGACGAGCCGGCGCGGGACCTAAGTGCCCTCGGAGCCGGCTGCGGCGTTTTGGGGGGCCTCGCCCCGCCCCTCGGCCTCTTCCAGGTGCACCCTTACGTCGGCGTTAAAAAGCACGGCCGGCGCGGCAACGGCGAAAAACCCCACTCCAGCCCCCGAAAAGATGCCGAGCAGGAAGAGCAAAAAGCCAATCAGAAGAACGAAGATCGTTCTTCCCGGTGCGGACATGGCCATGACGGCGGCCGTTCGTATCGTGCGCCAGAGCGTTACTTCCGGCGGGAGGATCAGGTCCTCTGACGTGGAGGACTGCGCGCGGCCCGCCATTTCGGCGGTTGCGTGCGCCGCCGCTATTGCGTCCGCTCGGCGCAGCTCCCGCTGCGCCAGCACCGGCAGCGCCAACACGAACGTCATGGTTATGAAAATCACGATCCAGAGCATGACGCCCGCGAGGACGAGGAAAACCATCCCGCGCGTTCGCGCCAAGTTGAGGTAAAATCCGAGATTCGCCTGCGTCGCGACGAAGGTCGCGATGAAAAGCGTAATAAGCGCGATAGTTCTCAGGACCGGACCGCGCCTCAGGTACACCTTCGCGATATACTTGTAGCCCGTGAAGTCATACTCGAGCACCATGTCGGCCATTCCGAAATAGACAAACCCCGTGGCCGCGCACACGACGACGTACGCCATCGCAAGAAGCACAAACAGGGGGATGGCGCTGGCCGTCGGCTGAAACGTAACTTCAGAGGCCGTCGAAACTCTACCGGCGGCCGCAGCGGGGACGCCGCCTGCGTCGAGCGCGACGGCGGCCTCGGTGCTTGACAGCGCCGTTTGCGTGGAGCCGGCTGCGGAGGGGGAGGGCGCCGTTGGGGCCGCGGCGAGGGGCGCCTCGCCTTCGGGGAGGGCAGTCCGTTTGAATACCTCGGGCGACATGACCGTGAGCATAAGCACGAAGAAGAAGGGTACGGCGAGGGCGAACCATATGAAATTGAAGACCACGACGTGGCCGAGGTTATCCCAGCTCTTCTGCCAGAAAAGGCCGAGTACGCGCTTCATAGCGGCGCTCTATCCCCTGAGCGGCAGCCGCCGCAGCGTCGCGACGAGGTTCTCGTGTCCGCGCGCCACCGCGAAGAAAAGGTTTTCGCGCCCCTCAAACTCGTGCGAGAGCCATCCCCTGTAGCCCGCGCGGGCAAGGACGTCGAGGCACTTGGCGACGTCGACGGCACCTTCGCCGAGGACCGCGCCGCGGAGGAATTTCCCGGCGTTTGTGGGGAAGGACGGCGCGCCGGGGTTGGCCTGGAAGAAGTGCATGTCCTTTACGTGAACGTGGAACGCTTTCGGCGCCAGGCGCGTCACCGCCTCGACGGGACTCTCGTCGACGACCAGGAAATTGCCGATGTCGATGCACGCGCCGAAGTTCGGCTCGCCGACCGCGTTTATGACCTTCTCGACGCGCTCCGAGGATCCGATGAAGCGGCCGTGGTTTTCGAGGGCGACGTTGATGCCGGCCTTCGCGGCGCGCCTCGCGACCGCTTTCAGGCCCTTCGACACAGGCGCGAGGCAATCCTCGAAGGTCTTGCCTTCGTACGGGGCCTTCGGCGCGTGAGCCGACTCGACGCGCATGACGGAAACGCCCAGTTGCGCGGCGAGGTCCACGTCCGATTCGAGCCTTGTGACGAGGGCGCGCCAGGGGCCCTCCTCGAAAAGGGCAAGATTGTTGTGTACTGTATAGCAGGCAATCGCGATTTCCTCGGCCGCGGCGTCAGCCTTCAGTTTGTCGGCCTGAGAGGTGCGCGGCTCGCCCTCGGCCCAGTACAAGTCGAGCATCTCGAAACCCTGGAAGCCGGCCGCCCTCGCGAAGCGAATCGCGGCTTTCTTTGTGATGTCCCCGGTTTCGAGAAGAGGGTCAAATGCATAGAGGCTTATCGCGGTCTGGAACATGCCGTTTCCCTCGGCGAATGGAGGTCAGGGATCGACTTACGCGGCCAATTGTAGAGAGCAGCATGGCGCTTTCCAGAGGAAAAGCGCGCAGTGCGGCGAGGCCCGATGCGTGGCGGCCTTCTAAAACAGGCTGTCCTCGCTGTCGGAGGCGGCGGCAAGGCGTTCGAGCGCCTGGTCGATGGCAAGGCCTATGGGCCCCGACGCCGCGTAGACCACGAAGAGGATGAAGAGGCCGATTTCCGGCGCGACCGCGACGAGCATCCCGAGGAAGATCACAAGCAGGAGAAAGGAAAACGGCCTCTCGCCGATGTCGAGCTGGCTTAGAATGTGCGGATAGCGGATACGCGTGACCATGAGCACGGCAGCCACAACCTGGAGTAAGGGCAGGATGCGGGCGAGTCCGGCCGGGATTTCGGGCCCCATATCGTTCCAGAAAATGACCGCGGAGGCCATGAGCCCCGCGGCACCCGGCGAAGGCAGCCCCGTAAAGGACTTGTGGGTCGAGGTTTCGATGACGTTCTCAACGTTGAACCTCGCCAGCCTCATCGCCGCGCAAATGACGAAGAGCCCTGCGGCCGTCCACGCGATTTTCTCCGAGAAGGTCGGAAGCAGGGCACGCGTATAGTGATGGATGAGAATTGCGGGTGCGATGCCGAAGGAGATGACGTCCGCGAGGCTGTCAAGCTGCCCGCCGAACTCCGTGGCGCTCCTCGTGAGCCGCGCCAGCCTCCCGTCGACCGCATCGAAAAGCATCGCCACGATGATGAGCCACGCGGACCTTTCGAGATTGCCGCCCGCAGCGGCGGCGATCGCGCCGAAGCCGCTCAGCATGTTGCCGACCGTCGCCAGCGTGGGCCAAACCGGGATCTTTTTCATTTCACGTGCCCCAAGACGCTCTTTCCCGCTCGCACGTGCTGGCCCATGGCGACATCGGGCCGGAACTCCATTTCCGCCGGGATGTACAGCTGCGTTCTGCTGCCAAACCTAATCATACCAAGCCTTTGGCCGGCTTCAACGTAATCTCCCGGGGAAACCGCACAAACTATCCGGCGCGCGATTACGCCCGCAATCTGCCTCACGGCCAACTGCCGGCCGCTGTCCACTTCCATGACGATGACGTTGCTCTCGTTAAGGTCCGCGGCCGACGCCCGCAGGGCGTTGAGGAACAGGCCCTTCCTGTAGCGGGTTTCAACGACGCGGCCGGCCATAGGGGCGCGGTTCAGGTGCACGTCGAAGATGGAAAGGAATATGTCGACGACCGAGGCGGGGGCGCCGGAGGAGGGCATCCGGCCGTCCGTGATCGCGACTATCCTGCCGTCGGCCGGGGCAAGCACCGCCCGGGGCGAGTTTTCGTCGGGGTGACGCTCGGGGTCGCGGAAGAAGGAGACGACAAACGCAGCGGGAAAAAGGATGAGAAAGGCATACGCGCCGATGACAAGGTAACACGCCGCGGCCAGGACGATGCACGCGGCCGAGGTCGCAGCCACGGGAACCAGGCCATACGGTGTTATCGGCAGTTTCACTCGCGGCCGTTCCTGAAGGTGAAACCGCAGGCCCCGCCCATCCTCCGAATGAGCTCAATGTCTTTGGGGTCTATCGGGAAGGCGCGGCACTGCTCGAACCGGGTTTCGTATATCCTGCAGGTGTTGTCCACGAGATACGGGCAGTGTAAGAATATCTTGCAGCAGGCCGCGCAGCGGCCGCACTCGCCTTGGCGAAGGCCTGCCGACGTCTTCACGTATCCGGGGCGCGTTTTGACGAGCAGAAACCGGCGGATCTTCGACCAGCCCTGGGTCACCGGCCCGGCCGGGCGCCGCTTCGCCGCTGCGCCCCCGCCATCTTCGCGTGTGGCTATCGCAGTGTCCTCCTAAATGCGCGCCTTCTCTTGAATCTTCGTGGCTTTACCCGGGACTTGGGGCTATTATCCCGGGGCGGCGGGGCCTGTCAAAGCATTCCAATGGCCGGGGCCGCGGACTACTTCCGCGGCGGCTCTATGCCGAGGGCCTTCCGGACCGCGACCATGTCGTCATAGACCTTGCGCTTGTCGTTGGGGTTGCGAAGGAGATATGCGGTATGGTACGTGGGCATAAGGCGCGCGTCACCGTAGGGAGAAAATCGCCCGCGCAGATGGCCGATGGGCGCCTCAGTCTTGAGAAGATTATGCGCGGCGACGCCCCCGAGCGCGACGATGATCTCGGGCCTTATGGCCTCGAGCTGGGCGTACAAGTACGGTATGCACGCGCCGCACTCGTCGGGCAGCGGCGTGCGATTGCCGGGCGGGCGGCACTTGACGATGTTGGCGATGTAAACGTCTTCGCGCTTGAGGTAGAAGACGTTCTCGATTATCTTGTTCAGCATCTGCCCCGCGCGGCCGACAAACGGCCTGGCCTGCAGGTCCTCTTCGGCGCCGGGACCCTCGCCGACGAACACCAGACGCGCCTTGGGGCTGCCTTCGCCGAAGACGATATGGGTGCGGCTCTTCGACAGGCGGCACTTCGTGCACTCGTTAACCCACTCGCGCACGCCCTCAATGGTAAGCTGCGCCTCGCCTTGAACCGGCGGCCCCGAGGCGGCAAGGAGCATATCGGTGCCGAAGAGCCTCTCGAGTTCGACCGCTTTCTTTACCTGGCGCGTCGAAACCTTCATCTTGCATCTCCAATAAAGGCGCCGGAGGCCCTGAGGATGCGCCGCAACTCTCGGGCGTCGATCTCTGCGGGCCTTGTGCCTCCGGCTGCCGACAACGCTGCGGCCGTGCCGGCGGCCTGCCCTATGGCGGCCACAACCGGCATCACCCGGAGAGACGCGTGAGCCTCGTGCGTGGCCGAGATAGACCTTGATGCCATCACAAGATTGTCGAGGCCGAGCGGCACGATTGACCGGTAGGGGATCTCGTACCAGTCGCCCTCGGGGACCTCCCGGATGACTGTGCCCGTTCCGGCCGGGTTGTGTATGTCGATGGGGTACGACGAGCAGGCCACGGCGTCGGGGAACTTGCGTGCGGACATGACGTCGTCGGCCTGAAGGACGTACTCGCCCATGACGCGGCGCGACTCCCTGACGCCCATGAGCATGCCCATCTTCTGGATGAAGGCGTTTCGGAAGCCCGGCACCGCGCGCCTGAAAAGGGCCATGAGTTCCACGGCCTGCCTTCGGCCCTCGAACTCCGCTTGCGAGAGTTCCTCCGGCGACACGGGGCTCTTGCCGACAACGCGCGTCGTGTTGAAGTGAAGCACGTCGGGGCGAAGGGTCTCGAAGACGAGGACGTTTTCGCGGGGGTTATCTATCTCGCCGGAGGTCTTTGCGGCAAGATAGGCGTCGTTAAGGGCCTTGCGAGCGTCGCGGAGGGACTCTCCGAGCGCGTGTCTCTCGACGCCCGCAACGCGGAAATTGAGCGTCATCGGCTGGCATAAGCCGTCCGGCGGCCTGCCAACCTGCACCTCGGCGCCGGCCGCGGCGGCCACGTCGGCGTCACCGGTCGCATCTATGTAACACTGCGCCGCGACGTCGAACTTGCCGCCTTTCGAGACGAACGTCGCTGTGTCTATGCGGGCGCCGCTCATAGCGCAGTCGACAAAGGTCGCGTGGAAGAGGACGCTGACGCCCGCCTCGCGGACCAGAGAGTCGAGGACGACCTTGAGGACTTCTTCGTCGAACGTGACCTTATCAGCGGCGAGGCCGCCCAGCTTGTCAAGCCGCTCGATTATCTCCGCGAAGACGCCCGCCGAGATCGGCCGTTCGCCGGCCCAATAGCCCATGAAGGGGTTGACGAGCCCGGCGGTGGCCATCCCGCCGAGAAAGCCGTATCGTTCGACGAGCAGCGTCTTTGCGCCCCCGCGCGCGGCGGCGACGGCCGCCGGCACGCCTCCCGTGCCTCCGCCAATCACGAGCACATCGCATTTGAGCACTGTATCTTGCCCCGAGCAGAACGGCCACTATCGTACCTGCCGGGGCATGACGGTCAAGCGTACCCCTCGGGTCCGGCGTTTTCTTGACAGGGCGCGGTGAGTTGCGAAAATCGCCACCATCGCGTGTCCCCGTAGCCGGGAGGGCGGGATGCTCACAAGACGGGAGTTCGTCGCTGCGCAAGAGCGCGCGCTGACGTTCTTTCGAAAGGCCGGGATCGTCGTCACGGAAGAGGAAAAAACTCGAATCGAGGTTGCGGACTTCGGCCTCGGCGACCTGGCGAATACGGGGCTTGAGATCCTCACATACGTGAACAGCGAGCGATGCTGCGCGAAAGAACTCGTGCTCTTCCCGCGCCAGACCTGCCCGGAACACCGGCATCCGGCGATATCCCCTTCGAATCCCGGGAAGGAGGAGACCTTCCGTTGCCGCTGGGGCGAGGTGTATCTCTATGTTCCGGGAGAACCCGCGGCGGCCCCCATGGCGAAGCCGCCGGCCGGCCGCGAGTCCGCCTACACGGTTTGGCACGAGATAATCCTCAGGCAGGGGAACCAGTATACGCTTGCCCCAAATACGCTGCACTGGTTTCAGGCGGGAGACATGGGGGCGGTCGTTTCGGAGTTTTCGACCAGAAGCGTGGACGAAGCGGACGTCTTCACGGACGCGGATATACGGCGAATGCCGCAGGTGAAGTGAACAAACGGGCCGTTCGGTCCATCGCGACGCATGTTTGGCGGGTCGTGCCGGCGAGGATCGAAGAAAGGCGGCGGGGCCGAGAGCTGCTCTCCAGGGTGAAGTCATATGCCCCAGATGAAAAAGTACTCGAAAGCGGCCGTTGCCGTCGTCTCGAACGTCAGGGTGGCGCCCGAGCATTACTGCCTCACCTTTGCCGACGTTGAGATGGCCAATGAGGCGCTTCCGGGGCAGTTCTTCCAGGTGCGGGCGGTAGATAACGGCGGGCCGTTCGTCCCGAGGCCGTTCAGCATCTACGACTGGCATTTCGGCGCCAAGGGCGAAAAAGCGGGCGTGAAACTGCTGTACAAGGTCGTCGGGCCTGGGACGAAGACTCTCTCGCGCCTCGAAGCGGGCGGCAAGATAAGCGTTACGGGCCCCCTCGGCAATGCCTTTACCCTTCCGGAGAGGGGAAAGACGGCGTTCATACTGGCCGGCGGTGTGGGCATAGCGCCGTTCGTTGCCCTTGTGCGCCACGCGATCTCGATGGGCACACCCGCGGAGCAGTTTCACCTTCTTTACGGCGCGAGGTGCAACGACCAGTTAGTGGAGCAGGAGCAGTTTCAGAAACTCGGCGTGCCTCACCACGTGATAACCGACGACGGCAGTTGCGGGTTGAAGGGCAACGCCATCGACCTCCTGCTCCAGCACACGGAGGATCTGAAGCCGGACGACTATTTTATCTACGCCTCCGGGCCGCTGCCGATGCTCAAGGCGCTGACGGCGCACTGCAGGAGAAAGGGCATCAGGGGCGAGGTCACGCTGGAGGAGCGAATGGTCTGCGGCTTCGGCGTGTGCAACTCATGCGCCGTTGCGGTCCGGTCGGGGAAGGCGGCCGAGGGTTGGACGTACAAGCTGGTGTGCCGCGACGGGCCGGTGTTCAGCGTGCAGGCGCTCTATGCGTGAATGGAAGGGGCTGCACTCGGAGCAGCCCCTTGGTTTCCGGCTGACGGCTACGAAGTCTTCGCGCTCGTGCGGTTGACGAGGTTTGCGAGGCGGGACTTGTAGCGGCTGGCGGTGTTTTTGTGGAGCACGCCGCGGGCCGCGGCCTGGTCCAGCTGCTTCTCGGTCGCGGGGTAAGTGGCCTTGGCTTCGTCGACCTTGCCAGCCTCCACGAGCGTCCGGAACTTCTTCAGGGCCGTGCGGATGCTCGACCTCACGGCCTTGTTGCGAAGGCGGCGGCTTTCGTTCTGCCTGACGCGCTTTGCAGCCGATACTGAATGCGGCATCTTATCTCCCGTACCACGTGCGCCCGAAAAGATCCTTGTCGAAAAAACGCCATTTTACTAACCGGCCTCGGGATTTGAAGCACTTTTTTCGCGTCTCTTGCGGTAGACCCGCTCCATCTTGTCCGCGATGTCCCTGAAGCCTATGTCAACCTCGAAGACCTTCTTGTAGGTGTCCTCGGCGGCCGCGTAGTTTCCGACCTTCTCGTAAAGCGTGCCGAGGTTATACGCGACGTCCTTGCCGAACTCCTCGAGAAGGTTCCCCTCCAGCATCGCCCTTTCGTACTGGCCGATCGCCAGCTCCTCGAGGCCTTTCAGCGCGAAGCACTTGGCGAGCATGGCGGTGGCCGGGAGCCTGAACTTAGTGTCGCGGACGATGCGCTGGAACTCGGCGGTGGCCTCGTTCACCTTCCCGAGCTGGAAGTACAGTTGGCCGAGCTCGAACCTGAGCGCGGACTCGGTGGGTCTCTCGTCGACGCGGCGCCGGAGCTCTTCAAGCCAGAACGTCTGCTTTTCATCCTGAAGCCTCTCCAACTCGGCCTTCAGGCGCCCGTCGGCGGGGGCGGCCTGGAGGGCCTTGGCGGCTTCATAAATGCCGGCGTCATACTGCCCCAGCTTCGCATCCATCAGTTTCTGGAGATACAGCTGGTTCTTGGGGTCGAGTTCCAGCGCCTTCTGGTAAGCCTCGATGGCCGCGCCATAGTCGTTCTTGCGGCGCTGGAGGTCGCCGAGCTCGGCCCAGAGCAGCGGGCGGTCGGGGGTCTCATCCAGTTCACGCTTCACGCGCGTGACCTGGTCAACCGCCTCGTCGGCCGTGCGAACGATCTTCTGGGCCTGCTCGAGGCGCACCGCCTTGTCCTTGTCTCGGATCTTATCCTGGAAACTGTCACCCTTGTCCCAGCCGACCTGGATGCTCTCCGTGGCCGCAAGGTCGTGCATCTGTTTGGACGCCTCGATGTCGTTGGGCCTCAGTTGCAGGATCTTCTGGTAGCGCTGCATCGCGCGCTGGATGTCGTTTCGCCGGACGTAGATGTGGGCCAGTTTTCTCAGCGTCCCGACGTGGTCGGGGTTGTTCTGGCGCAGGAATTCGAGGGTCACGATCGCCGACTCTTCCCTGCCCGACGACTCGAAGACACGCGCCAGGGAAGAGAGCACGAACACCGAGAAGGGGTCCCTCATCAGGTACTTCTCATGCTGCATGATCGCCCGGTCGTATTTCTTGAAAACGATAGCCAGCCAGGCCGAAATGAGGTTGCCTATGCCGGAGAGCGCCGCGGATACGGCCGTGCCTTTTCCGCGCCCCATCCTCTCGAACTTGCTCTTTTCGGCGTTCCTGAGGGCCATCCGTACCTTCACGTCGTCGGGGTCGGCGGCCAGGATGTCAAGCAAGAGGGCTATGGCATAGTCATAGTTGCCTTTGTCGACCGCCTCCGAGGCGCGCTGGAATATCTTGGACGTGTCGGTCTGCATAGTCATTTTCCGCGAAACCTCTCGTTTGTAACCTTTTGACTCACAATCATTTATACCTTGATGACGGCGCCCCTGTCAATCCCCAAAGCCACTTGACTCGCGGTTGCGGGGCATAGGTTGCCGCCGAGAAACTTTATCGGTATACTTATTGTCATTGACGGCTGCTGCCGTAGAGAGCTCAAATGCCTGATATTGTACGCGTTATCACCTATCCTGACCCTTTTCTGCGGCGATCCGCCTCGGATGTTGAGGAGGTTGACAACAACATCCGGCAGGCCGTGGAGAAGATGCTCGTCACCATGTACACAAACAAGGGCGTGGGGCTTGCCGCTCCCCAGGTAGGCCTGGGCAGGAGGATCGTCGTGGTGAACGCCTCCGGCGAGAAGGCCGACGAGAAGATACTCATAAACCCGACGATTGTCGAGAGACGCGGCGCCATGGAAGGCGAGGAGGGGTGCCTCAGTTTTCCGGGCGTCGCGGGCGTCGTCAGGCGAAGCGCGCACATAGTGATCCTCGCGTATGACATCGAGGGCAAAGAGATAGAGCTTCCTGCGACGGATTTTGCTTCGCGTGTCCTCCAGCATGAGATAGACCATCTGGAGGGGATGCTTTTTGTCGACAGGATGACTCCCGAATCGCGCGTCCTCGCGCGGGAAGCACTTAAGGCCCTCGAGGAGTCCTACGGACAGGCCCCCGCAGAGTACGAGGGCCGCCATTGACGACCGAGCGCCCACGCCTCGTCTTCATGGGGTCGCCCGCGCTTGCCGTGCCGTCGCTCGTGGCCGCGGCGCGCTCCTTCGACGTGGCGCTCGTGGTGACGCAGCCGGACAGGCCGAAAGGCCGCGGGCGCGTCGTCTCGCCGACGCCCGTGCGCCAAAAGGCCAGCGAATTGGGGATAGAGGTTCTCACTACCGAAGACGTCAACTCCGATGCGGCTACGAGGCGAATTGCGCTCGCGAAGCCGGATTTCATCGTCGTCGTCTCGTTCGGCCAGATTTTGAAGAAAAAAGTGCGCGCCGTCGCGCCACTCCGGTGCGTCAACGTTCACTTTTCGCTCTTGCCTGAATTGCGGGGGGCCGCCCCCATCGCATGGGCAATAATCAGGGGTCTCGACCGCACCGGCGTGTCGATTATGGAGATGGTAGGCAAAATGGACGCCGGCCCCGTGTATGCCCGGGCCGTCGAGCAGATCCAGCCCGGCGACACGTCGGCGTCGCTTGGCGGGCGCCTCGCGCCCCTCGGGGCCCGACTCCTTGTCGAGACGCTCGAGCGCAGGCTCTCCGGCGAGACGGAGTCTTCTGCCCAGGACGAATCGGCCGCCACCTACGCGCCGAAGATCACGCGCGCGGCCGGCGCGATCGACTGGACGCGCTCGGCTGTTGAGATAGACAGGCTGATAAGGGGCCTGTCAGGGGTGCTCGAGGCATATGCGTATTTCGATGCGGGAGCGCCCGTAAGGGTGACGTTTTACGACTGCGCTGCCTCGGTGGGTGATTCGCCCGGTCCGGGGGTAGCGCGGCGCGGTGCGAGGGCCGAGCTTCTCGTGGGGACGGGGCAGGGGCTTGTCGAGATAAGTGAGATCCAGGCCGAAGGACGCCGGCGGCTTGCCGGCAGCGACTTTGCAAACGGCTATCGGATAAAGGGCGGGGAGAGGTTTCTCAATGGGTAGCGCGCTCGTCAGGATAAATAACCTTACGCTGAAGCTCCGCGCGCGCAAGCTCGCGCCCGATTCTCTCGTCATCCTTGTCCCGTCGTGCCTGCAGAACAGCAGGTGCGCGCGGAAAGTTACTGTCGACGTGGCAAACTGCCGCCGCTGCGGCGGCTGCGCCGTGGGGGAGATACTGCAGGTTGGCGACGACTATGGCGTCAGGGTCGCTTGCGCTACCGGCGGGCGGCTCGCCCTGAGCATGGTGAAAACGTGCGGCATAAGGGCCGTCGTGGCGGTGGCCTGCGAGAAGGAGCTGCGGGCGGGGATAATGGGTTCCTTCCCGAAGCCGGTTCTGGCCATCTGCAATGAAAGGCCGCACGGGCCGTGTCGCGATACCGTCGTCGACGTGGCCGCCGTGCGCAAGGCGGTGGAGCGCTTCGCGGGCGGCAGGAAGGCGCCGCGGCAGAAAGCCCGTGCCGCGCGCTCCAAGGTGTAGATAGACGGGTACGGGGCGCGGATTGTTGGGATACGACGGCACATTCGCTTTTGATGCGCGAGGGAAAAGCCGAAATATGACTTGTTTCGCGCGCTTCTGGCGCTGACGACGCCGATTACAGGAAGGTTCGAGAATGGCGTGGGAACCAATTGCCGCCGTGCTGCTCATTGCTCTCACTCTTGGCGTGCGGACCTTCATGCGCATTATCGAAGTCGAATACCGGGCCGCGCTTGCGGTCCGACGCGCGATAAACCAGGCGCGTCACCGCGCCGAGAGCCGTCTGCGGCAGCGCCTTGACGAGCTCGCCGTAGACCAGCACCTCGACAAGCCATCCTGATGTTGCCGCCCGGGCGGCCAGCCGGTAAAATGAGGTTATGTCGTCACAAAGGCCATCGAGGCTTTTTTTGACGCGAACCCGTATCTTTCGGCACCGGTATCAGCGCTTCTCAAACGATCTTGCCCATGAAAGTGTACATCCACACCTGGGGTTGTCAGATGAACGTCCTGGACAGCGAGGTCATCCGGGGCGAGTTCGCGGCCCAGGGCGTCGACGCCGCGGCGGCAGTTGAGGACGCCGACATCATAGTCTTCAACACATGCAGCGTCCGCGAGCACGCGGAAAACAAAGTGCTGTCTCGCCTGGGCGCCCTGAAAGAGCTCAAGGCCCGCCGTCCGGACGTTACGGTCGTAATCGCAGGGTGCATGGCGCAGCGGCTGGGCGGCGAACTCCTCAGGCGCTATCCCCAGCTCGACCTCGTGGTCGGGACGAGGCGCATAGGCGAATTCGTGGACCTCGTAAGGGAGGCCCGGGCCGCCGGCCGCGCCGTCCACGTCGAGGAGGACCGCGAGTCGTATCCGCGCCGCGATTCCCGCTTTCGCGCGAGCCGCGCGCAGGCCTTTGTCTCGGTCATGCGCGGCTGCGATAACTTCTGCGCGTACTGCATCGTTCCGTTCGTGCGCGGCAGGCAGGCGTCGCGCCCCGCGGACGAGGTCATCGACGAGGTGAAGGCGCTCTCCGACGACGGCGTCGTGGAGGTGACGCTTCTCGGCCAGAACGCCACGGCGTACGGCCGCGACCGGGGCGAAACGGGGGCGCTGGCGCGCCTGCTCGAAGGGGTGTCCGGCGTCGCGGGCATCGAGTGGATAAGGTTCGTCACTTCGCACCCCCGGGACACGGGCGACGACGTTTTCCGGGCGATGCGCGAACTGCCGAAACTCTGCCCGTACATGCACCTTCCCGCGCAGTCGGGAAGCGACCGCATCCTCAAGGCAATGGGCCGGGGGTACACGCGCCGCGAGTACCTTGACAGGATCGGGCGTCTGCACAAGATTGCCGGCGATGTTTCGGTTGCCGGCGACTTCATCGTGGGTTTCCCCGGCGAGACTGAAGACGATTTCGAGGATTCCGCCGGCCTCATTCGCGCGGTGGGCTACAAGAACTCATTCATCTTCAAGTACTCCCCGCGCGAGGGAACCGCCGCCGCCAGGCTCTCTGACGACGTGCCGCTCGCGGAGAAAAAGCGCCGGAACAACGCGCTCCTCGCCGTGCAGGAGGAAGTGAGCCTCGCGCACAACAGCGGCTTCGTCGGGCGAAGGGTAGAGGTCCTCGTCGAAGGCGCAAGCAAGAAGGGGGGCAAACTCTCAGGGCGAACCGCGGGCGACGAGATCGTGATATTCCAGGGGCCGCCGGGCATCGAGGGACGGTTCATCGAAGTCGAGATAACCGGGGCGTCGGCCGTGAACCTCTTCGGGCGGCTTGCCGGCTGAAAACCCGCGCGGGGCCGAGGGCTTACATTTCCTCGTCGGGCAGCACCGACCGCGTGATGAGGAAGGCGCGCTTGCCGCGCAACTGCCCCGGCTTGCCGCGGAACTTCAGGAGGCCGTTTACCGAAAGAGCCGATTCGTCGGCCACCCGCGTGTCGGTCTTGAGGATGTCCCCGGGCGCGAGCTCGAGCAGGTCCTTCACCGTAATGGTGGTCCTCACGAGGAACGCGGCAACGTCCATCATGGCGCGTTTCAGGTCCCTTTCGACGAGGTTCTTGAGCGCCGGGGACGACCTCTTCGCGCGATAGGAATACCAGTCCCTTTTCGTCATGTCCCCGAGGACCGGCTCGATAACGCCGTAAGGCAGGCAGAGCGACAGTATGCCCGATACCTCGCCCATGGACAATTCAAAGGTCACAAGCACCACTGGCTCGTTGGGCGGCACGATCTGGACGAGTTGCGGGTTTGACTCGGTGCCCGCGATCTTGAACAGGCACGTGGGCACGACGTGCCGCCACATCTCCTGCAGCTGCTCGATCGCAATGCCGAGGATTTTGCCGGCGAGGCGAAACTCGATATTGGTGAGCGCCCGCTCGGGGATTGTGGGAGCCGTCTTGCCGCCGCCGAGGAGCCGGTCGATTATCGGGAAGACTATGCTCGGGTTGATCTCGAGTATGAGCGAACCCTCCAGCGGCTCCGCGGTCAGAAGCGCGAAGCAGGTCGGATTCGGAAGCGACAGGATAAACTGGCTGTAGGTGAGCTGTTCGACGCTTGCCAGCTCGACGTCGACTATCGTCCTCATGAAGCCGGAAAGCGCGGCGCCGAAGTTTCGGGAGAAACTCTCGTGGAGGGCCGTTATCGCGCGCAGCTGCTCCTTCGAGACGCGCTCCGGGCGCTTGAAATCGTAGACGCTTATCTCTTTGTGCTCGATCGGCGGCGCCTCTTCGGCCTTGGCGCCGGCCTCGAGTTGCCCGGTGTCGACCGCGGCCAGAAGCGCATCTACTTCATCCTGGTCCAGTACGTCCGGCATTTTCTACTGCCTCACCTGTCCCGAGCCGTACACCACGTACTTGTACGACGTCAGCTCCTCAAGGCCCATGGGCCCGCGCGCGTGAAGCTTGTCCGTGCTGATGCCGACCTCCGCGCCGAACCCGAATTCGCCCCCGTCGTTGAACCGCGTCGAGGTATTTACAAACACCGCGCTCGAATCGACTTCGTTCACGAACCTCTCAATGCTCGGTTCGTCGCGGCTGACGATGGCGTCGGAGTGCGCCGAACCGTAGCGCCTGATGTGCTCGATCGCCTCGCCGACGTCCTTGACTACTTTTATCGACAAAATGAGGTCGAGATATTCAGTCGACCAGTCGTCTTCCGTGGCGCTTTTCATCTCCGGACAGACGGCCCGGGACGCGTCGTCGCCGCGGAGCTCAACCCCCGCCGCGGCCATCCGCGCCGAAATCTCCGGCAGGAACCGGCCGGCGACGGCTTCGTGGACAAGCATCGTCTCCATGGCGTTACACACGCCCGGACGCTGGACCTTGGCGTTGAAGCAGATATCCGAGGCCATTTTCAGGTCCGCCGTCTCGTCGACGAAGGTGTGGCAGACGCCCTCGTAATGCTTTATGACGGGTACCCGGCTCTCCTCGGTGACGTACTTGATAAGGCTTTTCCCACCGCGGGGGATGGCGAGGTCGATGTAGCCGGTCATTTTCAGAAGTTTTCCGACGAACGCGTGGTCGGTCGTTTCGACGACCTGGATGGCGGCGGGGGGGAGGCCCTGCGACTCGACGGCCTCGGCGAAGACCGCCGCAATGGCCATGTTCGAGCGGATGGCCTCGCTGCCGCCCCTCAGGATGACCGCGTTTGCGCTCTTCAGGGTGAGCGCAGCGGCGTCGGCCGTTACGTTGGGGCGGGATTCGTAAATCATCAGGATGACGCCGATAGGGACGCGCACTTTTTCGATTAAAAGGCCGTTCGGGCGGCGCCAGCCTGCGATTATCTCGCCGACAGGGTCCTTGAGCGCGGCAATCTGCTCCAGGCCCGCGGCCATCGCCTCGATGCGCTTGGGGGCAAGTTCCAGCCTGTCGAGGAGCGCGGCGGGCAGATTCGCTTTGTGTCCCTCGTCGAGGTCCTTGCGGTTGGCCGCGGAAAGGTCAGAGGCACGAGAGCGAATCATGGCCGCGGCAGCCTTGAGAGCGGCGTCCTTTCTGCCCGATGTTGCCGTAGCCAGGGCGGCGGCCGCCTCTTTCGCCCTCCTGCAGAGCATCAGGGCATAGTCATCGGGTCTGGGAGTTGTCTTTGACATGGCTTTCCCCAGAAAAACTACGGAGCACTGACCGTCAGGGCCGCATTGTCCGGTACGGCCGTCGCCGTAAGCCCCGCCGGGGCGAGCAGCAGCACCCTGATGCCGACGGTGTATGGCAGCGGCCGGGGCGTGTGTTCCCGCGTCACGGCGACAAAGGCCAGCACGTCTTTGGCCTGAAGCGTCGCGAGGGTTTCCGCGGGGCCGGTCACCGCCACTGTAACCTGCGCGGGGCTGATACTGAATTTGTATGAGTAATCCGGCGCCATGATGACGTTTACCGGGATATCGGCAAGCGAGGTCTCCGACAGTTTCCTTTCGAGCTCGATGAAGACCCTCGCGCTCGTGACGTCGACCTGGACCGGCTGGCCGTCGATCGTGGCGTCCACCCGTTCGGTGTAGTCGAAGTGGGGGGGAAGGCCGCTCAGGTCAACAGGCTTGGTGTATATGGCCTTGGCATTCTTGAGGAGGCTCTCGGGCCCGGTCACGTTCACGAAGGCGGGCCGGACAAAGCTGCGCACGGGGTCAAACGCATAGCCGGGCGGGGGCGTGCCTTTGGTCGCGATCTTGAGCGGCAGCGCCACCGTCTCTTCGCGAAAGGCCTTGACGTCCGGAATCTTCATGGGAAGGTTTTCGAAGACGAGGCGCTTGTCCGCGGTTATGAAGTCCGCAGGGGAAAGGCTGACGGGGACGGGCATGCCGTCGACGAGGCCCGCGATGTCCGAGTCCTCGATCCTCTTCCTCACGACGCTCGGGGCCTCGGCGCGGAAGGTGTCGACGAGCCTCCTCGGGCCGCGCACGGTAAGGTCCACCGTCGTGCTCGGCGGCGTTATCCGAACGCCCTGCCTGGCGTCGAACTGCACCGTGAAGCGCAGCGTCGCCGTGTCCTGGTTCTGAAGGTACGCGAACCCCCACAGGAACACGGCCAGTATCAGCGCCATCGCCGACGTCCCCAGGTGCGATATTATCGGGAACCTCATTCGCCGCTCCTCGCCTTGGCGGGGGATTTCTCGATGGATATGAGATGCCTGAGCCTGCTGACGAGAGTTTCCTTGTCGAGGCTCCGGATTATCTGCCCGCCGACGGCAAGCGATATTATCCCCGTTTCCTCGCTCACCACGACGCAGACGGCGTCCGTGTCCTCCGTCAGGCCGATAGCCGCGCGGTGCCTGGTCCCGAGCCTGCGGTCTATGGCGGGGTTTTCGGACAGGGGAAAGAGGCAGCCGGCGGCGGTGACCCTGAGGTTCTGGACCACAACGGCGCCGTCCGAAAGCGGCGAATTCGGCCAGAAGATGGTCATCAGCAGTTCAGACGAAACGTCCGCGTCAACCCTTGTGCCGCCCTCGACGAAGTCCTCGAGCCCCACTTCCCGCTGGAACGCTATGAGCGCGCCGACCTTCTGCGCCGAGAGCTGGACAACTGCGTCCGCCACCTGGTCGAGCACCGATTCCGGGCCCCGCAGGAGCCCCCTCATTAGAGGCGCCTGTCCCAGGCGTATAAGCCCGCGGCGCAATTCCGGCTGAAAGAGTATCATCATCGCCAAAACCGGCGCCGAGAAGAAGCCCCTCAGCAGGAAGTCCACCTGGTCGAGCTTGAGGTAGGAGATGAGAAAGAAGAGAAGAATCAGGACTATGGTCAGGACGAAAACGAGGCCCCTGAAGACCCCCGCGCCCCGCGTGCCGTGAAGCATCCTCAACACGAGGTAAGCCATCACCGCGATGATGGGGATCTCCACGACCGCCTCGGGCGCGGGAAAAGTGCTGATGAGCCTGTTGAGGGTTTCGATCACGTGTTCTCCTCGAACGCGCCGCCGGCGCTGATGCAGGCCGCCACGGCGGCCACCTGTCGCATCTCCTTCACGTCATGAACCCTCAACATCGCTGCGCCCGACGCCGCGGCCATGGCCACCGCCGCGGCGGTTCCGAATATCCTCTCGCCGACCGGCAGGGAGAGCATCCTGCCGACGAAGGACTTTCTCGACGGGCCCACAAGTATAGGTCGTCCCAGCGAGGATAATTCTTTAAGCCTAAGCAGTATCCGGAGGTTATGGTTGACCGTTTTGCCGAAGCCTATGCCGGGGTCAACGATTATCTGTTCCCGGTCGACGCCGGCCGACACCGCCGCGTCGATTGCACGGCGAAGGAAGGCGGTTATCTCCCCCATCAGGTCCGCGTAGAAGGGAGATTTCTGCATCGTGAGGGGCGTGCCTTTCATGTGCATGAGCACCACCGGGCAGCCGCTCTCGGCGACGACTCCGGCCATGTCGGGGTCGCCCGAAAGGGCGGTGACGTCGTTTACGATGGCGGCGCCCGCGCCGAGGGCTTGCCTGGCTACCGCGGCCTTCGACGTGTCGACCGAAATCGGGCATCTCACCTCTCTGACGATCGCGGTAATCACGGGCATGATGCGCCTGAGTTCCTCGTCAGCGTCGACAGGGGGGCTCCCGGGGCGCGTGGACTCGCCGCCCACGTCGATGACACCGGCGCCCTCGTCGGCCATGCGGCGCGCGTGATCGACGGCCGCGGCCGGCTGGAGGAAACTGCCCCCGTCCGAGAACGAATCCGGCGTGACGTTCAGGATGCCCATGATCGCGGGCGGCCCCTGTCCGAGGCGGAGTTCTCCGGCGCGGGTATGGAGCACAAAGTCGCGCCGGTTGTAGTGGTCGAAGGTCTCGGCAAGGACCTCGGCGAGGACCTCGCCCTCGGGGCCTTCCTTCTCGAGGGAGCGGAGGGCGTCCTTGAACTGGCGGCGGGTGCCCATGATGACGGCGGGCGTCTCTTTGTGGGCGCCGGCCCAGGCGGTTTCCTCGATGGCCGCGTCGCCGCCGACGGCGTGCATTGCTTCCTTGAGGCGCCGGGCGAGCTCGAAGGGCACGGCCTCCATTCGCACGACGAGAAACTCGGCTCTGGCTGCCATGATGCGGATGCCCTGGCTGTGAACTCCCGCCAGGACCATCTCTTCCTCGGCGATGGCGGACCGGAGGCTTGAGACCACGCGCACGTTGGCGCGGGCCGCAAAGGTGCGTGCGTCCATAACCTCCCCTTATGCGCTCTCAATCTCCGGCCGGTGAGTCCGCTCGAGGCGCGGCCGGCGGGGCGGGGCGCCGCGCGGGCCCTCAGGGGGCCTGCTGCGGCTGCGGAGCCGTCGGGGCCGCCTGTGTCTGTGCGGCGACCTCCGCCATTATCCTCTCGACGTCGGCGCCCTCGAGGACCTCCCTCTCGAGCAGCGCCTCGGCCACGCGGCGCACGTCCTCGCGGTGGTCGCTCAGGAGTTTGCGCGCGCGCTCGAAGCACTCGTTGAGGATCCTCTCGACTTCCTTGTCAATTTCGACGGCGGTGGACTCGCTGTAGGGCCTGGTGGGAATCGTCTCGAAGCCGATCTGCGCCTCTTCTTCGCCGTAGAACACCGGCCCGACCTTGTTGCTCATCCCCCATTCGCGCACCATCAGGCGCGCGAGCATCGTGGCGCGCCTGATGTCGTCCCGGGCGCCGCTGGAGATGTCGTTGCAGAAAAACTCCTCCGCGACGCGCCCGGCCAACAGCGCCGCGATTTCGCCTTTGAGCTCCCGCAGCTGGACGTGGTACCTGTCCTTTTCGGGCAGGTGCATCGTCGCGCCCAGAGCCATGCCGCGCGGGATTATGGTGACCCTGTGAAGCGGTTCGACCTCGGGCAGAAGCTTGGTCGCGACGGCGTGGCCGCTCTCGTGGTACGCCGTGATGCGCTTGTCTTCCAGCGACATGACGCGCGAGCGCTTCTGCCTGCCCCAGCGGACCTTGTCGCGCGATTCCTCGAGGTCGTCCATGTGGACGGCGTCCTTGCCCTTCATCGTCGCCAGTATCGCCGCCTCGTTTATTATCGCCTCGAGGTCGGCGCCGGAAAACGTCGGCGTGCCCCTTGCGAGTATGGCGAGGTCGACGTCGGGGGCGAGTTTCACTTTTCGGGCGTGCACTTTCAGTATGTCTTCGCGGCCGCGGACGTCCGGCATGTCCACGGTTACCTCGCGGTCGAAGCGCCCCGGGCGCCTGAGCGCCGGGTCGAGGACGTCGGGGCGGTTGGTGGCGGCTATGACGACCACGTTCTCGTCGGACTCGAAGCCGTCCATCTCGACGAGGATCGCGTTCAAGGTCTGCTCGCGCTCGTCGTGGCCTCCGCCGGTGAAGTTGGCGCCGCGCCTGCGGCCGACGGCGTCTATCTCGTCGAGGAAGATTATGCAGGGGGAGTTTTCCTTGGCTTGGCGGAAGAGATCGCGCACGCGGGAGGCGCCCACGCCCACGAACATCTCGACGAAATCCGAGCCAGATATGCTGAAGAACGGCACGTCCGCTTCGCCGGCGATCGCCTTCGCGAGGAGCGTTTTGCCCGTTCCCGGCTCGCCCACGAGAAGCACCCCGCGCGGTATCCGGGCGCCGAGGCGGTGGAACTTCTGCGGGTTCTTCAGGAACTCGATTATCTCGTGGACTTCTTCCTTGGCCTCGTCAATGCCCGCGACGTCGTCGAAAGTGACCTTCACCTGGCCCTTCGTCTTGAGGCGCGCGCGGCTCTTGCCGAACGAGAGCACCCCGGCGCCGCCGCTGCGGCTTATGGAGCGGAAGAATACGAAATAGAGTATAAGCGGTATCAGCACGAACGGCGCCACCGCGACGAGGAAGCCGAGCCACCTGTTCGGGCCCTTGGGATTGTAGCTGACCTTCTGCTGGGGATGGTCCTTGTTGTACTCCTTGATCTCGTTCATCAACGCGCTCGCATCTTCGTCGCTGCGGACGGACACCTCGTACTTGCCGGATTCGCCCTGCGGATATGCGCCCGCGTTCAAGGTGACCGTCGCGGTGGTGTCGCCTATGTCCACCTGCTTGACCTTGCCGGCCTGCAGGTCAGTGTCGAGAGTGGTCCTGTCGAACTTCTGCGTGGCCGTCATGGGCATCTGGCCCATCCGGAAGAGGAGATAGACGAGGCCCACCACGAGGATCAGTATAAGGATGGTCCGCGGCGGCTGGAACCTCGAAGGGGACTGCCCCTTCTTGCCGCCCGGGCTCTTGCCGCCGTCGTCAGACATCGGGAGTTCTCTCTAACTCTGCCAAAAACGTCGATGGGATCCCGCCGGATCATAGGCGGCTTTCCGCCGCTCGAACCGGCGCCACTTACCAACCGCGCTCGAAAGCCTTCTCCACGATGCGCACGGCCGCCCTTCTGAAGAGAAGCGCCCTCGTCGTCAGCTCCGTCTCGGCGAGGGGCACGGCAAACGTGTCGCTGTCGCGTATCGTGTCATGGAAGAGCACCTTGCCCGTCCGCGCGTCCTTGAGCGTGACGTTCACGGCCAGGACGACGTCCTTTTCCGTCGGGTTGTCGTGCGCGTCCTCCTGAAGGACAGTCGTCCTGTAGTCGGTTATCCGGGCCTCCAATACCGCGTCGGCGGACGGCGCGCCCGTGACCCTGTACGGCGTCCTCTTTTCAATCTCGGTTACGACGTCCCTGGTGAGGTCAACCTCGAGGCCCCTGTAAAAGGTATCGTTGCCGAAGACCGGAACGTCGACGGTCTTTATGTCGTCGCGCACCAGGTACCCCGACCGGTACCCGCAGCCTGCCGCAACGAGGAGCAGAAGCGCCAGCGTCGCGTTACGTGCCATCCGTTGCCTTCCCCTCGCCGCCGAGGCTCTCCAGGTAATTGCGCGAGTTCTCCGCCCAGGGGGTCGCGCCGTATTCGGAAGCAACCTTGCGAAAGTAGACTTTCGCCGAGTCAAGGTGCCCTTTCCTCAGGTACCACCGTGCGATACCGAAATAATGCCTGCTCAGGTCCTCGTCGATCGCAGCCACGAGCTTCCGGACTTCCGGCATCATCGGCGACTGCGGGTGCTCCCTTGAGAAGCCGACGAGGACGGACCTCGACCTGTAGTAGGGGATCGGGTCGTACCGAGGCCCGCGCGCGTCCAACAGCAGGCTCTTTGCCAGCCCGATCTGTGCTTCTTCCAGCTCCGGCCCTTCGGCGTAAAGCTCGATGTACTGCTGGTACGCCGACGTCGACTCCAGGTACATCTTCCTGCGGAAGTACGACCTGGCGAGGGTTATCTGCCCGTCGCGCGCGACGTCGCTCAGGGGCCTGCGCGCGGTGATCTTGTCGACGACTTTTTCGCCGAAGCCGTAGCCGGGCCAGATCCTGAGGCCCAATGCCTTGATCTTCGCCCCCGAAAGCGTAGCCTTCGCGATCTCGAGCTCGTCGCGCAGCGCGCGATCTGCGTACCTGGAGGCGGGGTATTCGTTGAGGAAATCCTCGAGTTTCGTGAACGCCTTGGTGTAATGCTTCTCGCCGAGGTAGCATTCGGCCTCGAGGATTTTCGCCTGTTCCGCAAGGGCCTTGTCGCCTTCCTTGATGACGTGGCCGAGGAGCCCCGCCGCGCGGCCGTACTTGCCTTTCACGTAATAGGCAAACGCCTTGTCGAACTCGTCGGAGCCCTTCAGCGCCGGACCCGTGTCGGTCCTTTGCCACCCCTTTTCGGGGGTCCAGGCAAGGTCGGCCAGTGCATCGGCGCAGACGGCAAAAAAGGTCACGGCCGCAAGCGCGACCGCGCCGGCGCGCAAGATACGCATGAAAATCACCTCGCGGGGTCTCACGCGGTTCATTATATGACCGAACTTCTTGAGTATCAAGTGCTTTCGCCGGGAGCGCCGGCGCCCATCCAGCGGCGCAGCGCCGCCTGGAACCCGCGCCTCACGTACTTCATGAGCTTGGGGACGTGCCTTGCGTTATGCACCACGAGGGCCGCCAGCAGGCCGGAGACGTCGGACTGAATGTCCCTGCGCAGGCGCAGGCGCGTCGCCCCCTGGAGAGTGGACTGGAAAACGCGTTTCAGGGCAGCGAGGCTCCCACGACCGATGCCAACTCCGCCGGTGCACGACGCGCACAATATGCCGCCGTCCAGGACGGACACACGCGCCGCCGCCGACGGCTCGATCTTGCGCCCGCAGCGCGCGCACTCGGCCAGGTTCGGCGCAAGGCCGCCCGCGATGAGCGTGTGGCTTTCGAAGTACGACACGAGGTTCGGTATGGCGCCCTCGTCGGCGCGCGACAGCGCGCGAAGCGCCGACGCGAGCAGGTCGAAGTGCGCACTCGAGCCCTCGCTCCCTTCGCCGAATATCCCGGAGAGTTCCGCGAAGTAGAGCGCCGCGTAGTAATGGGCGGGCGTGGCGCGGATGCCGGGGAACTGCTCAAGCGTACGCGCCTCCCGGAGGATCGCGAGATTTCCCGAGGCCGACGTCGAGAAGACTATCTCGTTGAGGGTCAAGAGGTCAAGCGCCCCTCCGGTGGCGCTGGCGGCGCGCTTGGCTCCCTTGGCGATGGCCGAGAGTTTCCCGAATCGGTCGGTGAGAAAGGTCGCGATCTGGCTCGTTTCGCTGTAGTCGACTATGCGTATCGCGACGCCCGACGCCTTCTCAATGGCCACGGCTACTTCACCGTCTCCTTGCGCGGCGCGGCGGGTTCCTTCGCGCTCTCGACGGCCATCCTCCTTATCCGGCGCGGCTCGGCGTCGAACACGCGGAAGCGAACGCCTTGGAGGTCGAAGGTTTCGCCGGTTCGGGGTATTCGTCCGAGATGAAAAAGAACGTAGCCCGCCACGGTCTCATACTCATCAGTCTCGGGCAGGTTGAGGTCAAGGGCGTCGTTTACTTCGCGGACGCCCGCCTGGCCGAGAACGATCCCTCGTCCGGGCCCGGTCACCCGGACGGGCGGCGGCTCGTAGAGGTCGTACTCGTCCTCTATCTCGCCGACTATTTCCTCCAGGATGTCCTCGATGGTCACTATCCCGGACGTGCCGCCGTACTCGTCGAGAACGATCGCAAGGTGAACGTTCGTGGCCTGGAACTCCCGCAACAGTTCGCGCACGCGCTTTGTCTCGGGGACGAAATATGGCGCGCGCATTATTTCGCGGACCGGCCCTGCGAGGTCGTTTTTCGACCCGGCGTACTGGAGGGCGTCCTTGACGTGGAGGACGCCTATGATGTTGTCCGCGTTCTCGGCAAAGACCGGCATGCGGCTGTGCCCGCTTCTGATCGCCACCTCGAGGGCTTCCGACAGGGTCATCGCGGCGTTCACTGTCGCGACCTCGGTACGCGGGGTCAAGATCTTGGATACTTCCACGTCCCTGAACTCGATGATGCTCTCTATCATCTCCCTTTCCTGGCCCCTGATGATCCCCTCGCGCTCGCCCAGGGTGAGCGCGTCGAGCATTTCCACCTCGGCCTCGCGCTCCGGAGGAGGAGGGGCCTCGCGACCGGCCATCCGGGCCACGAGCCACGCGATCGCGCCGCCGGCGGTGAGGACAGCGTTGCCGGCTGCGGCTAGCACCGCCACGGCGGGAAGCATCCGGTAAATGAGACTTCCCGAGTGCCACCCGGCGGTTACGAGGGCCAGGGCCTCGCAGGCGAGGAGCACTCCCGCCGAGACGCCGATGGTTGCGAGGTACGAGACGACGTCGACTCCCCTGTCGGCGAAGAAGAGAAGAGCAACCGACGTGCCGAACCCCGCGTATACGACGACCTTGAGCCAGCCGGTGAATACGAGGGCCTCGTCCATGTCGGGAAGCTTCGCGTATGCGCGGCGCTTCTGGTTCAATTCCTCGAGGCGCGCCGGCGACGCCGAACGCAGCGCCCGGTAGAAGACGGCGGTCCCCAGCGACAGCGCGCCGGCCGCGAGCAGTAGTAACCAATGCAGGGCGCCTGACGTCATGGCCTTACCGTCCTGTGGAGTCGAAGGCCTTTCATGACGGCGGCTTCTGCCGCTCGCATCCTGTGCCTTTCTGCGGCGCCGCCGTCGCGATACCCGCCCAGATGAAGCACTCCGTGAACCACGTAAAGAAGGAGTTCGTCGAGTGACTTTTTGCCTCGTCTGGCCGCCTCAACCCGCGCGAGCGAGGCGTTCACGACGACCTCTCCGGAGATATCTTCGCGCGCGCCACGGCCCTTGTCGGAGAGGTCGAACGCCAGGACGTCGGTCGTGCCGAGGCAGTGCGCGAATCGCCTGTTGAGGCCGCGCATCTTCCTGTCGCCGACGAGGACGACGCTCAGGCGGCCGGAGGGCCCCCCGGCGTATCTCGCGGCGGCGGCCGCCGCGCGTGTTACTTCTGCAGCCGACACCCGCAGCGCCCGCTGCCTGTTCGAGACCGTTACCTCGAGCCGGGTCACGGCGCGCGTCATAGCTCGCGCCCGGGATACTTGATCCTGCTGTGGAATATCCCCGCAAGCGACTTGATAAGGCTCAGCTCGATCTGCCGGAGCTCGTAAAGCGTGAGATTGCACTCGTCGAACTGGGCGTCGGCGAGCTTGCGGCGCGAGATGTCGACGACGAGGCTTTCCAGTTTGTGCGGCGTCGGATCGTTGACGGTTCGCGACGCGCTCTCGACCGAGTCCGCGAGCATGACGATGGCGGCTTCCTTGGAATGGGGCTTCGGACCCGGGTAGCGGAAAGTCTGGTCGCTCACCCGGCTCTCGTCGCCGACCTGCTCTATCGCTTCCCTGTAGAAGTACTCGACCAGCGTCGTGCCGTGGTGCTCCTTGATGATGTCTATCACCGGCGGCGGCAGCCTGTATTCCCTGGCTATCTCGACGGCGTCCTTGACGTGCGAGATGATGATAAGGGCGCTCATGGTGGGGGAGAGGTTGTAGTGACGGCTGACGGCCGTGCCGCGGTTTTCCACGAAGTAGTCCGGCTTCGAGAGTTTCCCTATGTCGTGGTAATAGCCGCCCGCGCGCGCAAGGAGCCTGCTGGCCCCTATGACCTCTGCGGCTGCGTCGGACATGTTGCCGACGACCATGCTGTGGTTGTAGCTGCCGGGCGCTTCAAGCGCGAGGCGTCTCAATATCGGTTTGTTCAGGTCCACGAGCTCGAGGAG
>Ga0315277_10001703_pt1 | contig 31498 bp, 35 predicted proteins | sample YL17G05_15_MG_FD_203695 | JGI IMG/M metagenome (GOLD analysis project Ga0315277, IMG submission 203695) | Sediment microbial communities from Yellowstone Lake, YNP, Wyoming, USA - YL17G05_15 | ecosystem: Environmental > Aquatic > Freshwater > Lake > Sediment | place: USA: Wyoming | collected...
CAACAGAGGTTAATCGACTCGCAGGCCAGGCTGATGATTGTGCTGCGCAATGATATACTGGATGAGGTCAACAAGCTATACTTCGAACGCCGCAGGGTTAAAATAGAATTGGCTTACCTGCCGGCTCAGGAGTCCCGGAAGATAGAAGACAAGAAGCTGAGATTGGAAGAGCTTGCTGCTTCCTTGGATGCCTTAACTGGTGGATTCTTCTCCCGGCGGCTCAACAATTAAAAAGGGGTTTCATTTTCTGCTTTTTGATGTTATAATTCATACTAACTAAAAAAGGGAGGAAAAATGAAAATCACTGGTTTTTTGGCTGTTAGCTTGAGTTGTGCTCTGTTTTTGACTGCGCAGGCCGGGGCAGAGGAAGGCAAGGGCTTGCTGTTGGATGATTTTGAGGGTGCGATAACAGGGGGAGCAGACGGGACGGTTGACTTCGGCGCAGGCAACGGCTCCACGCTCCAAGTAAGCGCCGCCACAGATATCAAAAACAAAGGCAGCCAGGCGATGAAGGCGGAATATGATGCAGTGCCGGGCGGCTATATGTGGATTGCCCGGGGTTATGGCCTGGATGTTAAGGGCGCCGCCTGCTGGTTAGTACCTCCCCAGGAGATAAACTGGAAGGATTATAATGCCATATCTTTTTATCTCTACGGCCGGGATTCCAAGGGCAATATTGCCTTTGATCTCAAGGATAACGGCAATGAGATGTGGAGGTTCATGGTTGAGGATAATTTTACGGGTTGGAAGCAGATTGTCTGTCCTTTTGCGCAGTTTTTTTCACGCTCTGATTGGCAGCCGAATAGCGCCGATAAGAATGATATACTAGATTTTCCCATCAAAAGTTTTCAATTTGAGCCGCTTCCCGAATCCAAGGGAGTCCTTTATTTTGATACGGTGGAGTTGCTCCCGGCCCAATAATGAAAACTTCTTCCCAGAGTGCTTTGAGGTTCATTTACCTCCTGGGTATTACCAGCTTATTCGCTGATGTTACTTATGAAGGGGCACGCAGTATCGCCGGCCCTTATCTTTCGATATTAGGGGCGAGTGCCGCAACTATCGGCCTGGTTGCCGGTTTAGGCGAATTCATCGGCTATGGCTTAAGGCTGGTCTCGGGTTATTTATCCGACCGCTTAGGCAGGCACTGGTTGTTTACTTTCTTAGGCTACGCTACCATATTGTCTATGCCGGCGCTGGCATTCGCCAGGCGCTGGGAAATCGCCGCTATACTTATTATCCTGGAGCGTTCGGGAAAGGCAATCCGCACACCGGCGCGCGATGCCATGCTTTCTCACGCCAGCAGGGGAATCGGCAGTGGCAAGGGATTCGGCCTGCATGAGGCACTGGACCAGATCGGCGCGGTTACCGGGCCATTAGTCATCGCGGGTTTTCTTTATTTTGGCAAGACGTACCGTTTGGGTTTTGCGGTGTTGGTCATCCCGGCAATTTTATCGCTGTTAGTCCTTTCCAGGGCGCGGGCTAAATTTCCGGCCCCGGCATTACTGGAGGAATCCGATCAGGCAGCCCCGTATAAACATAAAAATAAACTGCCGCGGATTTTTTGGTTATATACCTTATTTACGGTTGCCAGTGTGGCCGGGTTCGCGCACTTTCTCCTGATTTCCTATCATTTTAAGGCACAGGCCATAGTTTCCGACGCCGGTATTCCGGTTCTCTTTGCCCTGGCAATGGGTATTGACGGTCTGGTTGCGCTGATTATCGGCAGGATATATGACCGCATAGGGTTTCTGGCGTTAATCAGCGCTCCTATATTGACCGCATTGACACCGTTTTTTATCTTTTCTCAGCGTTATTCTCTGCTCTTGGGCGGGATTGTGTTATGGGGGATGGTAATGGGTATCCAGGAGACAATCATGCGTGCGGCTATCGCAGACATAACACCCGCGCATATCCGCGGCACTGCTTATGGCATCTTTAATACCGCCTACGGCCTGGCCTGGTTCATCGGCGCAAGCCTAATGGGTTTTCTTTACGGCATTTCGATAAAATATATATTCGGCTTTGTGGTGATAACGCAGGTAATCGCAGCCTCGGTTTTGTTCCTGCTGATAACGTTAAAGCGGCAGCTCCCGGCATCTCCCGCATATTAAATCAAGGTATTTTATGGTCAGAGACTGGTTTAAGCAACACAGGAAATCGGTGATGCTTGCTATTGCGCTGGTTGTTTATATGCTCGGCGCATGGGCGCTGTATGCGATATACGGCCATCGGCTTGTTCAGGATATGTATCAGGGCAGGTCAGTATGGCCGCTAAACGGCATTTCCGGTAACCAGGGCATTGTTCCGGTGAAATATTACCTGGAAAAAGCAGACGCAATATTTTTACGCCTATTATTTTTGCCTTTATTCTCATTTTTCTTCTACAAATATCTGTTTAAAGCGGCCGGGTACTTTTTTAAAAAAAACAGAGAAGCCGGCAGCGAATTAGTCGCAGCGGGGGAGCACTGCTTCCGGCATGATTGGTTAATCGCGGTTGCGCTGTATTTATTCTGCACCTGGTTATTCTTTTATCCCTGCCTAAGGAATATCTCAACTTATCTGATCGGGCCGCCGGGCGATAATATGGAGCATTTCTGGGATATCTGGTGGTGGAATAAGGCTGCCGCCGGCAAAGGGTTAAGTTTTTCGTTTTCCGACTACATTTTTTATCCCGAGGGAAGCTCTTTGTTGTTTCATGCCACATCCTTTTATAATTTTTCCCTGGCGATTCCATTATCGAAAATCTTCAATAGGGTTGCCGTATATAATATTCTCATCCTGCATAGTTTTCTATTAGCGGGCGTAGGTGCTTTCCTGTTAATCCGGTATATAACCCGGGATTCTTTAGCCGGCATCATCGGTGGTTTCATTTTTGCCTTTAGCCCGTTTCATTTTGTCCGAGCATTATGCCATCTTACGATTTCCTCGATTCAATTCATCCCGTTTTTTGTCCTGTACTATATAAAATCGTTAAAGGGTACCTCCCGGAAGGACTTATTGCTGGCCTGCCTGTTTTTCTTCCTTAACGGCATCTGCAGCTGGTATTCGCTGGTATTCTCCGTCTATTTTATGGGATTTGTTTACCTCTATTTGGCGTTGAGGCGAAGGCAGGCCTTACTGAAGGATGCCCTGCTAAAGTCGGTAATGATTATCGGGATAACTTTATTGATACTTTCACCGTGGATACTGAGGATGATATTGTTGCGGATGAAGTGCAGCGAGGTAGTGCGTTCCGGCTACGATAGATATTTAGCGGATGTGTTCGGTTTATTCGTGCCGCATCCCTTGCATTGGCTGGGCCGGTTAAAAATAGTGAAAATCATAAACCAGAAAGCACTGGGCTGGTACTTCATGGAAAATACGGTTTATCTCGGGTTGGTCAATATCCTTATTATTGTAATTGCCTTTAAGGCGGTTATAAAGAAAACCGCCGGATATTTTTTGGGCCTGCTTGCGTTTCTGCTGATTGCCATGGGTACTTTTGTGCATATTTTAGGGTGGGTAACACCCGCAGTGCTTCCCTACGCGATAATAAGAAATATTCCCATATTATCGTTTGCGCATTGCCCGTCGAGAATCATGCCTTACGTTTATCTTTTCCTGGCAATAATAACCGCGTTTTCCTTAAGGCAGATCATCGACAGCGGTAAGCGGACGATAAAAGGAAAATGCCTGGTTGCCGTCCTTGTCTTGCTGCTTTTTTTTGACTATTATTCCGTGTGCAGCGCGATGACCAGGGCGTATATGCCGGCCTGTTATAACGCGGTCAAAAAAGAAGAAAAACCTTTCGGGATACTGGACTTGCCGGTCTTTCACTTGTATGCGAGGAGATTCATGATGTACCAGACCTATCACGGCTTCCCCATTGTCCAGGCGGAGATTGCCCGCAAGGCCGGCACCTCGCTTATAGACCGGCTGGAATTCAAAAACCTGACGCGGCAGAAAAATGAACTGATAAAAAACAAGGTTAAATATATCGTTATACATAAGGACTTGAATTTTCCGCCTAATTATGTCGATATCCAGCCGTACGCAGAACACTACCAGACCGTATATGCGGATGATCATAGTGTAGTTTTCCAGGTATATTAGTTTTGCATTTTAAGGGGCTTTGCGCAGCCGCACGCCATAGCAGGATAACAAAAAAGAGGCGCTGTAAACTATTCCTATGCCGATTAAAAAAAACCGCTGTTTAGCCATATTGTTCATCATCTGCTTATCGCTGATTGTCTTTCTAACCCGCTATTTATTTTTCACTCCCCGGGGTTCGTTATTTGTCGTTAAATCGGCGCTTTCCGGGTTCATTCAACCCGAAGACGTCGATATCAAAACCGTTGAAGGCAGCCTCTCGAATACATTATCGCTTCAAGATCTGGAAATCGGCGACCTGGAGGGCCTGCCCGAAGGGAGCGTTGTTAAGATACAGAAGCTTCAGGCGTACCTGAGTTCTTTCAGTCCCGCGGGCTTGAACATAGATGTGCAAAATGGGAAGTTACTCATTCCCCGCTGGGAGCCGGTATTCTTCTACGGAGGCTACCATAATGCTTCCCTTGCGTTTGACGTTTATGCCAAATACCTGAGTGTGCGTGACATACTCGATTTATTTACGCAAGCCGCATCTTTGAAGAATTTATCCGGCAGGATAAGCGAGGCGGACGTATTCGTCAAAGGTTCTTTCCGGGAGCCGCTGCTAAGCGGCAGGTTTCATATCGAGGAGCTTTCCCGCGGCGGTTTCGCGATGAAAGACTGCCGGGGGGATTTTGAACTGCGGCTGAGAGATATCAAAGACAACCTTAAGCTTTACGGCGAGGTGTCATTAAAGAAAGCGGTGCTCTCGGGTGAAAATACGGCGGTCATAATCTTGCGGCAGGGTAAAATTTTATTTGACGGGGACGCCAAAAATCCTTCGTTTAATTTAGAAGCCGCATCTGACGTGGAAGGCACCCGGATCAATGTCGTTTTGCGGGGCAACGCGAGTAATCCGGATTTAAGGCTGAGCTCGGAGCCGATGTTGCCTCAGGAGCGGCTACTGATTATGCTGGCGACCGGCAAGAGCTGGAGCGGTGCGGAGACCTCTTTGAGCAAAGGGCAGGTTTCGGTAGACCTTGCCAAAGATTTCATCGATTATTTTGTCTTTTCCGGTACGGGGAGCAAGATTGCCCAGCAGTTGGGGCTAAGCGCAATATCGGTAAAATACGACGGCAAGGCTAAAGGGATCGGAGTTAAAAAAGACATCTTAGGCCGGGCAGAGGCCAGCTACTCCATTGAACAGGCGCAGGGTGAAGCGAAAAGCCCTCAGACGGCCCAGAAGATGGGCGGTGAATACAAAATTACCGAAAACATCTCCCTGGAGGCGCAAAAAGAATTAAAGCAGGAAAGCAGCGCTAACCAGACGCAGGACAGCCAGAAGCCGGACGACAAGATAATGTTGAAGTTCAAGAGAGAGTTTTAACCGGGAATAATAAGGAGAGGGCAGAATGAACTGGAAGATAATCCTTGTTTTGATATTGCTACCGGTATTGGTCATTTTTGCCGCCCAGAATTACCAGGTGGTCAAGATTCAGTTTCTCTTCTGGTCATTTCAGACCAGCGGGGCAATTGTAATCTTCACGACATTATTGGTTGGTTTCGTTATCGGCTGGATCGGCTGCGCTGTCAAGAAAAGATAGCGTAATGCCCGGTTTGCCCGTCTAAGGAGAGCGGCAGTTTTTTGCGCCTATGGGCCATCGCCGGGCTCAGCCGGGAAGCGCAATATGAACAAACAATCGTCCCGGACTATTAAGCAGCGTTTCTTAGGTTTGCTCAGACTGAATAATACGCCGAAGGAGATAGCCCTCGGTGTAGCCATCGGCGTTTTTATTGCCATTCTGCCGGTTTATGGGCTGCACACCGTCCTGGTGGTTATTTTTGCCCTGCTGGTGCGCCGAGCCAATAGAATAGCTATCCTGGCGGGAACAAATATTTCCCTTCCGCCGACCCTGCCGTTTATTACCTGGGCAGGATACAGCCTGGGCAGGTTAATCGCGGGTAAAGGTTATCCGGCTCTCAGCTGGAGTGTTTTTAAAGGTTTTAGCTATAAGAGTATCTTCGGGTTCTATTTTCCGCTGTTTATCGGCAGCTTTGTTTTAGGCATTATCTGCGCGGTAATATTTTATTTTTTCACGCTGTGGTTCATAAACAGGAGAAGAAGAAGGCATCTGCCTGTCAGGCGGGAATCCGGAAACAGTGTTAAAAAGACAGCAATCTTTCTAGCAGCCGTTTTAACTCTCATTACCTGTTCTTTTTTATCGGCGCAGACGGCCGTTAGTCCTGATTATACCGGCGAAAAGATTGTCTACGAGATAAGCCCTCTGGGCGTTGCGGAATATCAGGACTTAGGCATGGTGGAATTCCGTGGGGATAAGGCAAGCCTGGTAATATTCAAAACCCGCGTGCTCGGCTTTGACGACAGGGAGAAGATTTACAGCGTGCCTCGGACCTTTCTGCCCATAAGAGTAGAGCGTGATATCACGATGTGGCTGGGGAAGGAATATATCTTCGAGGAATATGACCAGAAGAATTTTTCGCTGGTCATCGAAAAATTCAGCGGCGGTAAAAAGGTGAATGAATATAAATTCAAAAAAGACGGACCGATCAATAACGCCGTTACGCTTCCTTTTTACCTGCGTAACGTAGCGGAGCTTGATATCGGATGGTCTTTTATTGCTAGGTTTCCCGATAAATTCGAGGTAAAATTAGTTTCGATAGAAGAAATTGAGGTTCCCGCGGGCAAATTTAAGGCATACTATTTTACGAGTACTCCCCGTAAATTCGAAATTTGGATCAGTAAGGACGGATCCAGAGTACCCCTTAGGATAAAAGGGCTAGGTGGTCTGGGATACACTTTGTCGATGAAAAAGCGTATTTCCGGGAAAGAACAGGCTGTGGTAGGTTATCCGGGGAGGCAGCGCTAACGGACAAATGGGCGATATTGCGATTAGGAAATTTGAGGCAACCGACCGGCAAGAGGTTCGCAGGATAAGCTGCGAAACCGCATTCCTGGGGCAGGCGCGGGGAATATTTATCGAGGATAACGAAATACTCGCCGATGCCTTGACCGTTTATTTCACGGATTACGAACCGGATTACTGTTTTGTGGCCGTTGATAACGGCAGGGTTATCGGTTACCTTACCGGCACAAAGGACGTCCGGTCAATGCGCAGGGTTTTTAACCGGAAAATTATATTACCGCTGGTTGTTAAGGCATTATGCCGGGGAAGCCTGTTTAAAAGAAGCGCCCGGCAGTTCTTAACGCACGTAATGATAAGTTTTCTAAAGGGCGAATTTTGCGAACCGGATTTTTCCGGGCAATACCCCGCCATTCTTCATATTAATATTGCCGACGGTTTCCGGGGGCGCGGGATTGGCAGCGGGCTGATAGGCCGCTATCTGGATTTTTTAAGGGGAAATGGAATCAGAGGGGTTCATCTGGGCACTTTGTCGGATGCCGCTAAGGGATTTTTCATTAAGTCGGGATTTACGGTGTTATTTAAGGGCAAACGTTCGTATTTTCGTTACCGACTCAGCGAAGACGTGCCATATTACGTTTTAGGAAAGATATTATCACTGCCGGTACGCAATAACTCCGCGCAGGGGTATGGTCATATTTATTCGGGAGGTTAGGTTATGATAACCGGCCGTGGCGCCGCAAAACGATTATTTATATTTGCCGTCATCTGGGCATGCCTGATTAGTCTTTCCGCCCGGGGGTATGCGTTTGCCCGGGAGGCCGAAGATTTATCTTTTGCCGAGGTAGTGCTCGGTGCGCAGGACAGGATTCTCATCCTGGCGCCCCACCCGGATGACGAGGTATTGGGTTGCGGGGGCATTATCCAGCAGGCAGTAAGAATGCGCCTGCCGCTTAAGATCGTTTTCCTGACCTACGGGGATAATAACCAGTGGTCGTTTGCCGTATACCGGAAACATCCGGTGCTGATGCCGAAGGCGGCCCGGGCGATGGGGTTAATCCGGCATGACGAAGCTCTGGCAGCGGATAGGATACTGGGGATTGACCCGCAGCAATTGGTCTTCCTGGGATACCCTGATTTCCGCACGATAAATATCTGGTATTCCCATTGGGGGGCGTCTGCGCCCGCCAAAAGCATGCTTACCCAGGTCAGGGAAGTGCCATATGCCAATGCCTTCCGGCCCCACGCGGCTTATAAGGGCGAGGAAATCGTGAGGGATTTACAGGCAGTGTTGCGCGAATTCAAGCCCACGAAAATATTCCTCTCTCATCCCGCCGACCACAACGGCGACCACCGGGCATTGTACCTGTTTACCCGTGTTGCGCTCTGGGGCCTGGAAGGTGAGATAAACGCCGCTTTGTATCCTTATTTGATTCATTTCAGGCGCTGGCCACAGCCGAAAAACTATCACCCCGATATGCAACTTAAGCCCCCTTCGTTCTTCCAGGATAAGATTGTTTGGCAGAGTCATTCTTTAAGCCCCGATGGGGTTAAGGTAAAATATAGCGCGATTAAAAAGCACCGCTCCCAGTTTATTTCCAGCGCAGGATACCTTCTTTCGTTCGTGCGTCCTAACGAGTTGTTCGGCGATTTCCCCGCGGTTGTTTTAAGGCCCAGGCATTCTTCGTTATTCTTGAGATCCGGCGGCGAACAGGGGGCTGCGCAGTCGCCTGAGGAATTGACTGACGAGGAGCGCGCTGTCTTTGTCGGCATCGAAGAGAATTACGTCCGCCTTGAGGGTGACTATTTGGTGTTTTCGGTTAAGTTATCGCGTCCGGTAGCCAAGAGCGTGGGGGTTTCGCTGTATATTTTCGGATATCGCAGCGACCGCCAGTTTCAGGATATGCCTAAATTGCATATCAGCTTCGGCGCCATTGAGCATAAGGTTTTCGACCAGAACCGTTTGCTGCCGCTGGGCATCATAGAGGTAGTCCGCCAGCCGAAAAAAATAACGATCCGCCTTCCCCTCGCGGTATTGGGCAACCCGCAGCGCGTCCTCACCAGCGCGCGGACGTATTCAGGCGTTGTGCCTTTAGACCGGGTTTCTTGGCGGGTAGCAGAGATATGCGTAAAGGAGTGATTGAAAAATGTTTGATTTAAGCAAAAAAAGACACAGGCTGCGGATTATAATTCCCGTTTATCCCGCATTCAATATCTATTCCGCCGTCGCAAAGGAAACCACGGCGCTGGGGCCGGTATGCGTGGCCTCTGCCGCTAATGAGTTGGAGGGTTGGGATGTTGAAGTCATTGACGAGAATAACCTGGGCAGGTACGGGCCAATAAGCGATTCCGGAGGTGTGGACCACGAGTTTTTACAGCGCAACAGACCCGCGGATGTTGTCGGCTTTTACGGCGGATTAACCAGCACTATCCCCCGGCTCTATAAGACCGCCCGGTTTTACCGGGAGAAAAGGGTGGTGACTGTCGCCGGCGGTCAGCATTTTGTTGAAGAGAACATCAATGAGGCCTTATCCAGCGGTGTCGACTTTGTAGTCAGCGGAGAAGGGGAGGAGGCGATTAAAGAGCTTCTCCGGGCCCTGGAAGGCAAGCGGCAAATAAACACGGTTAAAGGCCTCGCATATTTCGAAAACGGCAGGATTATCCGCACACAAGAAAGAGATCCGATTACGGATTTTGATAAGTTACCGCTGCCGAATTTTTCTTTAGTGCGCTACGCCAGGATTAAGTTTTATCCTGTCGGCAGGATACGCGGCTGCGGTATGGATTGCGAATTCTGCACGGTTAAGGGCAGGCCCCGCTGCGCCTCTCCCGAGCGGCTGCTTGAGGATATCCGTTCTCTCGTAGAAACTAATGATGCGCGCCGTTTCTTTATCGTTGACGACCTTTTCGGCCAGCAGCGGGATGAAACCGTCAGGTTCTGCAATATGTTGGATGATTACCAAAAGAGCATAGGCAGGCGTTTAGATTTTACCGTTCAGATAAGATTAGATAAAGCCAGAGACGCTCAATTGCTTTCCGCCATGCGTCAGGCGGGTATCAATACCGTAGCCATCGGCTTTGAGTCGCCTATTGAAGAAGAGCTGGAGGCGATGAATAAGCGCGTGAGGCCGGAAGATATGATATCCCTTGCCCGGGCGTATCATAAATCCGGGTTTTTGGTGCACGGGATGTTTATCTTTGGTTATCCCCTGGCAGAAGGCAGGGCGTTTAAGATGCCGGCAAAGGAGCGTATCAAGCGTTTCAGGCGCTTTATCAAGAAATCCAAGATCGATACCGTGCAGATTTTGCTGCCGGTTCCTTTGCCGGGAACACAGTTCAGACAGAGGCTGGCGCGTCAAAACAGGATATACTCGATTCAGGACATCGGCTGGGAATATTATGACGGTAATTTCCCTCTTTTCGAGCCCGACGAGCCAATGACCGCCGAAGAGTTGCAGACGTCGGCGCGCAAGATTATGGGAAAGTTTTATCAGTTTAAGTATATGTTCATCGTGGCCCTGCACATTTTTTCCTTTCCCTCCATTATTTTCTTTTTACATAATATTAAAACCGGTTGGAGAAGGTGGTACAGGCCCTGGCGTAACAGTTTGACCCGTTTCGGCGGATGGCTAATCATGAAGGGCTGGATTTCCCAATTTAAAAAAAGCAAGTTTTTGCAGAAATTACAAAAGGCACAGGAGCGTTTAAATAAGGACCGATGAGTTCAGGCGCAAAGGCATAAAAATCAGAGGCAAGAGCAAATAGTCTACCCTGGTAACTTAAGAAGGGAGATATTTTGTCCAATTCAATTCCAAGATTCCGGATGTGTCTTTACCGCGGCATCGCATTAATTATCATTCCCCTTTGTTTTTTACTGGCCGCTGAAGGGGCTTTGCGTTTGTTCCATTATGGATATCAGACCGATTTCACGGTTCCCGGAAAGGATTTAGGCAGGGAGGTTTATTATCCCAATCCCAAATTCACAGGGTTTTTCTTTTCGCCCTCCTTAGCCCAGACAAGCTTGCCGTTTTCTATTCCGGCTGCCAAGCTACCGCATACATACCGTATATTCGTTCTCGGCAGCTCGGCTGCGGCGGGTTTTCCCGAGTATGCCTTTAGTTTCTCCCGCATACTGGAGGTTATACTCCAAGACCAATTCCCCCAGGTACACTTTGAAGTGATTAATGTTTCCAATGTGGGAATAAATTCCCATGTTATTTATCAAATAGCCAGGGGTGTGTCGAAATACAAAGGGGATTTATTCATTTTATATCTCGGCCATAATGAGGTCATCGGCCCGTTCGGCCCGGCTACGGTTTTACGGCCTTTTATCTCAAATTTATATTTCATCCGGCTGGGGACTTGGATTAACTCTTTAAGAATCGGCCAGCTGATGACAAATATGTTAACCAGGCTTCTGCCGGAAAGGCGTTCCGTTTACGAGAAATGGAAGGGCATGCAGATGTTTCAGAATGTGCGGGTGAGGGCGGATGATCCGCGGATGGCCTATGCTTATAGAAATTTTAAGAAAAACCTTGAAGACATTATTTCCCTTACGCAGCGTTCCGGCGCCTCGCTGGTCTTATGCACTATGGCTGTTAACTTAAGGGATATAGGGCCATTCGCATCGCTGCATAAACAGCCCGTAGAGGAAAAAGAGTGGAATGAGCTTTATCAGGATGGTATTCAATGGGAGGCTAAAGAAAATTATGATTTGGCTCTCCGGCAGTATGCAAAGGCCGAGCTTTTAGACGATCAATATGCCGAATTGCATTTCCGGATGGCGCGCTGCTATATGGCATTGCAGAACAACCGTTTGGCTTACGGACATTTTATGAAGGCATGCGATTGGGATGCGCTTCAGTTCCGGGCGAATTCGCGGATTAATAGTATTATCAGGCAGGTAGCCTCCGGAAGCAGGTCCGGAAAGGTAAGTTTTCTGGATATCGCCGATGTTTTCCAGAAGAATAGCCCCGGAGGTATCACCGGCAATGAATTTTTATACGAACATGTGCATATGAATTTTCCGGGAAATTATTTGATCGCCAAGTCAATATTTCAATGTGTAGAGGAAAAACTCCCGTCCTGGGTCCTGAGTACGAGAGAGGTGCATCGTCCTTTATTATCTCAAGAAGAGTGCGGCAACAGGTTAACCTACTATGGCTATCAACAGCATGAATGTTTAGAGGCGATAGAGGTATTGGCGCGCAATCCGCCTTTTACGGGCTTGGTCAACCATAAGGAATTGGCAGCTTATCTATCGCAGCAGGACGGTGCTTTAGAATTTTATACCACTGGGCCCGGGCTGGAAGAGACGGTTTCTTTATGCCGGCAGGCCCTTAAGCGTAATCCAGCCGATCCCTGGGTACACTATTATCTGGGAAAGGCATTACTTTCTCTTGGCCATCCGGAAGAGGCGATAGAGCATTTAGAATTTGTTTTACAAAGGCTGCCGGGGTATTATCTGGCCAAGAGCTGCTTAGAGCTTGCCAGGGGAAAGCTCTATAATAAATAGTAGAACAATAGCCTGGAATTTTACAAAGTCGGGAGAGGGCGGTAAGAGGGTATTGATGAAGAAGGTAATTCTTATAATGGCCGGGCTTGTTTTAATGGCATCCCTAAAGGCGAATGCTTACGATGATGGTGATTTTCAGGTATGGAATACCGATACAGAGGAGTTTAAAATCAGCAAGGATTCAAAAATTGTATTTGAGGAAGAATTTCGCTGGGGAGGCAGTGCCAATGAATTTTATTACCATCACTACGATGCGGGGTTCTTTTACAATCTGAAAAAATACCTCAATATCGGAGGCGGATACCGCCATGTCTATGAATTAAAGAAAGGAAAATTTAAACCAGAGAACGAACCTTATCTAACAGCAACTTTATTCTGGGGCATGAAAGGATTTAAATTTGAGGACCGCAGCCGCATGGAATACCGTCATTTTGATTACCAGGCTGATTCCTGGCGGTATCGTAACAAGGTTGCGGTAAAATTACCCTGGAAGCTTACCAAGATGGAAATTCAGCCGTACCTATCGGATGAAATCCATATTGGTTTCGGCGGGACCAACCAATTCAACCAAAACAGGTTTTCTTCCGGTGTAGGCATGAATCTCACCGAGAATATCAAGGCCGAGATTTATTACCTGCTGCAGAGTGCTAAGAGTTCAGGGAGATGGGCAGATACTAACGTATTGGGTACTAAGCTGAAATTAGTTTTTTAATTTTTCCGCCAAAGGCGGATCCTAATGCCAAGATTACCGCGGATAAAATAATTATTCATCGGGAATAGAAAAGAGGTATGGAATGCAAAAGAAAATCAAGATTATAATTCTGGTAGTTGTTATTATCTTTGGATTTTGTTTGGTTAGAGATTTTCTTATCAAATCGCTCATAGGCAGCGTCGCGAGTAGCGTTACCGGAGCCCCTACGCATATTGGGGGTTTTTCGTTGAGTGTTATAAAGCAGACTGTCAAGATTACCGATTTCAAGGTGTATAATCCTGACGGATTCCCCCGGGATATCTTAGTTGATATCCCAAAGATAGGCGTTTCCTATAATTTGGGAGCATTGCTTAAAGGCAAAATCCATCTTAAGAGAATAGACTTTGAGCTTAAAGAAATGGGTATGGCCAAGAATAAGGAAGGAAAACTTAATGTAGATTCTCTAAAGATAATTGAAGTAAAGAAGACAGAGGCTCCGGAAAAAGGGGCAAAAAAACCCGCAAAAGAGATGGCGATACAAATTGACCTTGCGAATTTAGTTATAGGCAGGATAGTGAGTAAGGATTATAGTGTTGGGGGCCCGCCGGCTATTAAGGTCTACGATGTAAATCTCAAGAAGAGTTACAAGAATATTGCCAGCGTCCAGCAGCTTGCGGCCTTGATTATTTCTGAACCATTAAAGGCAGCAGGTGTCCAGGGGGTGAAGGTGTACGCCGCTTCTATATTGACTGGTGTGGCGGCGTTACCGGTTGCTGCCGCGTTTACCTTTGCCGGTAAAGACTTTGCTCAGGCTTCTTTTGTAGTAACAATGGATAAGGCATACGAAGATGGATTGCAGGTGCTTAAACAGATGGGAGTAGTTAAAAAAGAAAACAAATCCGGCGGCACTATAAGCGCGGAAGTCAATGGGGCAAATGTAACCTTGAAACTGAAGAAAATCAATGATACCGCCACTGAAATCACCGTTTCCGCGCGTAAATTAGGGCTTCCTAAACCTGAGGTTGCCTCTGGAGTAATCTATCGGATAACAGATAAACTGAAGTAAGGAGCACGTTGCTTTTCTAAAAACATTCTGGAAATGGCCCAATATCGTTTATAATAATCAAAGCCGCTTTCTAAAAAACTTATTTAAACCCGTAGGCTAATTCTCTCTTTCACAAGTGTAATTCAAAATTTTTTCTCAAAGTCTCTTGACAGGAAAACTTTTAAACTCTATAATGAACATATGTTCATAATAGAGGAGTTGTAATGAGGCCTAAAAAGACGAGATGGATAAGATGCGACCCCGGGGAAAGGTGTTTTCGGCCGCAATGCAAAACGTTAAATAAATTAGAAGGAGTATATCTAAGTCTCGATGAGTTTGAGGCGGTAAGGCTTGCCGACCTGGAAGGCTTAATGCAGGAGGAAGCCGCAAAGAGGATGCGTATTTCCAGACCGACATTTTCCCGGATAATCTCTTCCGCGCATTGAAAAATAGGAGATGCCTTGGTTAATATTAAAGCCATAAAAATCGAAGGCGGTTGCTGTAAGATTATCGGCAAGGACAGGTAAAAAATGAAGGAAAAGAATAAGTTTCTTTTAGTGTTGGTTGGATTTCTGGTGTGTTTCTATCTTCCTGTGGAACTTCTGCCATTCAAGGGGCCTGTATTCGAGGCGTTGGCTTTAGTCAGATGGTATGCCAGAGAGCATGTGTTACTTTGCCTTATCCCAGCTTTTTTTATTGCCGGAGCAATTTCGGTTTTTGTAAGTCAGGTGTCCGTAATGAAATATTTTGGCGCTAAGGCTAATAAGTTTCTTTCATACAGCGTAGCCTCGGTGTCAGGAACTATCCTTGCTGTCTGCTCATGCACGGTTTTGCCTTTATTCGGCGGCATATATAAAAGAGGCGCGGGTTTAGGACCAGCTATAGCATTTCTCTACTCCGGGCCCGCAATCAATGTTCTTGCGATTATACTCACAGCGCGCATTTTTGGTTGGCAGCTTGGGCTGGCTCGTGCAATAGGCGCCGTGGTTTTTAGCGTAGTTATCGGGTTATTGATGCACTTGATATTCTTGAAAGAAGAAAAAGCGCGCCATGCCAATGGCGATTTCGCCGTAGGCGATATCAAGGAGGCACGTTCTCTGGGCAAAACGGTTATTTATTTTGGTTCTATGGTTGCGTTTCTCGTGTTTGCCAATTGGGGTAAGCCGCTTGAAGGTGATCATGGGGTGTGGTCTGTGATTTACCAGATTAAATGGTGGATCGCAGGTTTTTCTTTGGCCAGTCTGGCCTTAATGCTCCTTAAATGGTTTAAGAAAGATGAGCTTAAGGAATGGACTTCGGCTACTTGGGGCTTTGCGTTGCAAATTCTACCACTTCTTTTGGGAGGGGTGCTCGTTTCGGGATTTTTGCTCGGGCGGGTTGGGCATGAAGGCGCCATCCCTTCGCGTTATGTAACAACACTGGTAGGCGGCAATTCCCTTTGGGCGAATTTCTTCTCATCAATTGTTGCGGCGTTTATGTATTTTGCTACGCTTACCGAGGTGCCCATATTGCAGGGATTGATGAATTCGGGGATGGGCAAGGGGCCTGCCTTGGCGCTTCTTTTGGCAGGCCCGGCCTTAAGCCTTCCGAGCATGCTTGTATTAAGAAGCATCATGGGAACCAAAAAGACAGCCATTTATGTTAGCCTTGTAGTCATTATGTCCACAATAACGGGAATGATTTTTGGTTTTATAGTCAAATAAACGGAGTATGCGATGAAAAAAGAAAACAAGGAAATAAAAAAGATTGTAAAAGAAGGCTATTCGAGAATTGCAAAGCAGGGAACTTCCTGCTGCCCTTCGGGCTCATGCTGCGGGAGCGCTAATTCAGCTCAGGATATAAGCAAAAGCGTAGGCTACAGTGACGCAGAAATGAACGCTGTTCCTGAAGGTGCCAATTTAGGACTTGGCTGCGGCAATCCTGTTGCAATCGCTTCCCTAAAAGAAGGCGAGACGGTCCTTGATTTAGGCGCCGGCGCGGGGTTTGACGCATTTCTGGCTGCGGACAAAGTCGGCAAAAGCGGCAGGGTTATTGGCGTGGATATGACACCTGAAATGGTCAAGCGTGCCAGAGAAAACTGCCGCAAGGGAGAATATACAAATGTTGAATTCAGGTTAGGCGAAATAGAGAATCTGCCGGTTGAAGATAATTCTGTGGATGTGATTATTTCAAACTGCGTGATTAATCTTTCACCCGAGAAAGAAAGCGTTTTTAAAGAGGCTTACAGGGTTCTGAAGCCCGGAGGCATATTAATGGTCTCGGATCTTGTTTTAACAAAGGGACTGCCTGCATTTATCAAAAATTCTGTTGAGGCTTACGTTGGATGCCTTGCTGGCGCGGCAATGAAAGATGATTACCTTGGCTTTATAGAGGAAGCGGGTTTCAAAGATGTAAGAGTTGTAAGCCAGGCAAATTATCCAATCGATGCGATGGCTAATGATGCAACGGCACAGGCAGTTATGGGCAATCCGGCAATCAGCTTGCAGGATATGAAAGACTTGGTAAATAGCGTGGCGAGCATAAAGGTCAGGGCGGCAAAGCCGTCTAATAACCTTAAGGAGAGGAACAAGAAATGAAGATAGAGGTTTTGGGGCCAGGCTGCCCAAAATGCCATAATACCGAGGAAAATGTAAAAAAGGCCTTGTCGGAGTTGAATAAGATAGCTGAAGTGGTTAAGGTGAGTGACATCAACGCGATAATTGAAAAAGGCGCTATCCAGACACCGGCGTTGATAATAAACGGAAAGATAGTCATCCAGGGGAAGATTCCTTCAGTTGAGCAGATAAAACAATTTATTCAGAAGGAGGAATAAGCAATGGGAAAATACGGAACATGGCAGGGTATCCCCAGAGAAGAAATCCCTTGGTATCCTACCGTTGACTTAAAAAAATGCATTGGGTGCAAGGAATGTTTTAATTTTTGCAGTCATAAAGTATATGACTGGGATGAAGAGAAGAACAAAACAAAGGTCGACCAACCATATTATTGCGTCGTAGGCTGTAGTACCTGTTCAGGGTTATGCAACGTAAATGCGATAACGTTTCCGCCCTTAACCATACTTAAAGATTTTGCAAAATAATCTGGAGAGCAAGATGAAGAAATTTGCTGTTTTAATTCTCTTATTAGTTTTAATAGTGCCTGCTTTTAGCCAAGAGGTACCTAAGAGTAGAGTTGTTGCATATTATTTTCACGGAAATTTCCGCTGCTATACCTGTCATACGATGGAGCAGTACTCAAAGGAAGCGTTACAGGTTAATTTTAAGGATGCGCTTTCGTCCGGAAAGCTAGAATTTAAGGTATTGAATGTGGAAGAGCGGGGGAATGAGCATTTTACGCAAGATTATCAGCTTTACACAAAATCCCTCGTATTATCTTTGGTCAAAGATGGCAAAGAGATAAAGTCAAAAAATCTCACTAAGATTTGGGAGTATGTTCGTGATAAACAAAGGTTTATTGATTATGTAACCGAAGAGGTTAATAATTTCTTAAAGGAAGCGCAATGACAGATATATTGATTGGTTTTGGATCAGCATTGTGGCTGGGGATATTAACTTCAATAAGCCCGTGTCCTTTGGCCAGTAACGTGGCTGCCATTTCTTTTCTATCTAAGAAAATAGCACATCCGGCGCTTGTGTTCATCTCAGGATTGGCGTATACACTTGGACGGATGGTTTCGTATGCTGTCCTGGGGTGGATTATTGTCAATTCTCTATTAAGCGTTCCTCAGGTTGCTCAGTTCTTGCAGAAGTACATGGGTAAAGCTCTGGGCCCGTTATTAATTCTTACTGGGTTCATTTTACTTGAGATAATTACTATCCGTCTGCCGGGACTGTCGCTTTCCCAAAAGCATCATAATAAGCTTGTTGAAGCAGGTGTCCCAGGAGCGTTCTTATTAGGAGCGATATTCGCCCTAGCCTTTTGTCCGGTATCAGCAGCTCTTTTCTTTGGCAGTCTCATTCCGCTTGCGCTTCAGTCTAAGTTTGGGGTAACGCTGCCCTTCATTTATGGAATCGGCACAGGTTTACCGGTATTAGTGTTTGCTATCACGATTGCTATCGGGGTCAGTTCATTGAACCGCTGGTTTCATAAACTGACAAAGATTGAATTCTGGATGAGGAAAATTACAGGCGGTATATTTATACTTGTAGGGATTTATTATATAGGGATATACGTATTAAGGTTATTTTGAAACAAGAATATTGCATAACATGAGTAAAGAGATTAAGAAAACCAATGTTCCTAAAGAGTATCCGCCCGAAGAGGGATGTTACTTAAGGGGTAATGATAATTCCCCCGTTGCCGTTATTGTGATTTTAAAGTGGAGAAGGGAAGAGACGCCGGAGTCGATAGAACTGTTAGTGAGAACGGCCTTAGAAAGTGGCGCGGCTTTATCGGGGACGCTGCAAACTGAGAACGTAGGCTTAGAAAAGGTTATCTGCAACGTTATAGCCAATCCAAATATCAGGTATGTCATCGTCTGCGGCCCGGAGTCGCCGGGCCACTTTGTGGGTGAAACCGTCAATGCGTTATATAAAAATGGCCTTGATAAAGATAAGAGAATAATCGGCACAGAGGCGCCAGCCCCGTTTCTTTTTAATATTCCCACAGAGTGGGTAGATAGATTTGTAAAACAGACGAAAATGATAGATTTGGTTAATGAGGGTTCGCCGGAAGTAATCAAAGAAGCAGTCTGGTCTTGTTACCAGGAGAAGCCTACAAAATTTAGAGGCTATGAGTTTTGGGATATGGGTGCATATGAGGCAGAGCCGATCTGCGGAAAAATCACATGGAGGGTTACTAACCCTGCCTATGCTCCAAAAGATAAAAGCGAGCAGGAGGCATTAGAAAAAATGCAGGACTTAATAAAGAAACTCAAAGAACGCGGCAAGAAATAAAGATGGAAGGATTTATAGAAGAAGGGATGGTTTTATCTACCAAAGGTAATATTGCTCAGGTTAAAATCACGCCCAAAGGCACTTGTCCAGATAGCCATGTCGGATGCCCGGTGAAGGCTTTGGCTGAAGGAAGAGAGTTTATTGCCGGCGCAGATAATTCTATCAATGTCCCAGTTGGGCAAAGAGTGGTAATTAAAATAGAACTATCGTATTTCTATATGGTATTAATGTTAGTTTTTGTTATGCCCCTCATTATGCTTATTTTCGGTTATGGCGTGGGTTTTTTCATCGGGGAAAGAATTTTTTTAAAAGGGGAAATCTGTGGTTTTATAGGTATGGGAGTTTGCTTTCTTGCCTCTTTTCTTGTTATAGGATTGTTTAAGCGAAAATTTGATACCCAGTATACAATATTAAAAATCGTTACAAATTCATCTTGACAGTTTTTTTTATTTTGCTATCATATATGCATATTCGCATATGATAAGAAAAATACACTCAATAAAACCATACACTAATTTCTTCAGGGCATTATCTGACCCTACCCGGCTTAATATTATAATGCTTCTTGCGGCCGGAGAGCTTTGCGTATGTCAGATAGAGGCGGCTTTAGGTGTGCATCAAGCCAAAATTTCAAGGCATCTGGCGTATTTACGCAAGCAAGGAATAGTAAAAGCGAGGAGCCAGTGGAAGTGGAAGTATTATTCCCTTTTTAAGCCACGGGATAAATTTGAAAGGGGCATATTAAGATGCCTGCGAGAATGTTTAGCAAATGACGCATTATTCAAATCGTATTTTACGCAGATGAAAGAGTGTGTTTCTCAGCCGCTTGATAGGGTTGTTAAAATTGCCCGGAAGTTATAACGGCATTTTAGAAAGGATGCTCATGGATACAAAAACAAAAGAATTAGTCGGAATTGCTGCGGCGGTTGCCGGGCATTGTCAGAAGTGTTTTTCTTATCATTACAATGAAGCAAAAAAGATTGGCGTTGAAGAAAACGATATTAAAGATACTATTGAATTTGCCAAAGCTATCCGTTCAGCCGGTAATCAGGCAATGGATGAATTTTTGCATAGAATGATAGATCAGAATAAGGTTAAATAAAGGGGCATCCTATGGCACAAGCAAAATTAGGTAAAAAGGAATGGTTTTATTTTATAGCCGTAATAGGCCTTTATATCTTGGCCGTCTGGTACGTCGCCGCTCATGACTTATCATGGTCAGCGATGTTTAAGGCAGGGATTTTGCAGGAAAAAGGCATTACAGGTTTGGAGGCAAGAGTTAAAGATATTGATACGCCTGTTAGCTGGAATATACCTTTGGTCATTTGGTACATTATTATTAAAGGAGCGGCCTTATTGGTGGAGCTTCTGCCATACTGGGTCGTGGGTATGTTTATTGCCGCAGGGTTAGTTGTTTTTGTATCCTGGGAAAAGATAAAACGTAAAATGGGTTATGGAGGTTTTGGAGCGAATTTTATGGCTACCACTGCCGGCGCAGTTATACCAATATGTTCCTGTGGTATAGTTCCGGTGTTAGCCGGTATGGTTGAGGCAGGAGTGCCTTTAGGCCCTACGCTTGCTTTTTTGATTTCAGCGCCGATGCTTAATATCCCTACGGTTTTTATGACTGCCGGGCTTTTAGGTAAGAAGATGGCTATTGCCAGAATTATATCGGTATATGGTATTGCTATGGCTACAGGTCTAATTGTGTCATATTGGCAGAAAAGAAAAAAAGGACTAAGGCATTTTGTTAAACTCCATGTTCAGCCGAATCTCTCACCTGAATTACAGAAATTTGCCTATTCCTTAGCCATGAAATTAGTTACAAAACCCGAAGGCCTAACCTTAGAAGAAATAGGATTAGATCATAAAGCAGAGATTGATGAGCTCGATGAAATAGGAGTAATTGAGCAAGCTAAAGATGGAAAATGGAAACTAATAGAAAGAGGCGATTCTAAACACCAAAGCAGTTGTTTTGTCCTGCCCAAAGGCTATGCCGAGCTGAATTTCAGACAAAAATTAGTTCAGTTATGGAAAACATCTTGGCAGTTATTCTTTGCTTTGAATTACTATCTCGTTCTTGCAGTAATCATTGCCGGTGCTATCAGGGTTTTGATTCCTACTAGCGTAATTGTCAATTTTGTTGGCGGTAAAGCCTTAAATTCAGTTTTAGTTGCATCGGTTGTAGCTGTGCTTGCCTATGTCTGTACTTATGTGGAAGTTCCAACTGCTTTAGCTCTAATTGAAAAAGGTATGGGCCCAGGAGCAACCCTTTCTTATCTACTCGGTGGTCCCGGTTTAAGTCTTCCCTCAATAATGATGCTCTCTGCGGTATTTAAACCAAAGCTTTTATGGCTTTATATAGGATTAAGTTTTGTTGGATGTGTGATTGCGGGATATATATTCAATTTATTGTAAGGAGGTGCGAAAATGAACAAGAACAATAAAGTAGCAAAGATTTTTACCTTGGAACAGCAATTTCCCTGTGGCCCTAAATCAAGTTGTTGTGGTCCCGTTGGTCAGAGCGAACAGGAGGTTACGGCATTAAAGAATGCCATAGAAAAACTTGGGCTTGAGGTGGAAATATACGACGTCCAGAAGATGAAAAACCTTCAAGAAAATCCGCAGGTTTTTAAGCTCTTTCGTACATTCGGGCCTCAGGCAATTCCAGTGATTACTGTAGGTAATGACGTTGCTTGTATGGGAAAATCTGAAATTAGCGAAACCGTTGCAGCCATAAAGAGTAAATTATAAAGGAGGCGATTCTTATGCCAATGTACGAATATTATTGCCAAGATTGCGATAAGAAATTTGAGATAAAGGCAAGTATATCCGAAAAAGAAAAGGGTTTGAAAGTAAAGTGTCCGGGTTGCGGTAGCATCAAAACCATCCAAGTCTTGGGTAATTTTTTTACTTTTTCTAAAGGTGGTTCCAGTTTCGGTGGTGATTGCGGTCCAAATCCTACTCCTGGTTGTTGCGGATAATATTATATCTACTTAACATACCAACTGCATTCGAAAGGCAAAAACAAAATACAATATGATGTTTATCTGCGCTAATTAATGATATAATTTTAAAGCATAGAAATAATTTATGACGAGGAGATTGAAAATGGTTGACAAAGTTTCGAGTAAACTGTCGTTCTTAGACAGGTTTCTGACGCTGTGGATATTTTTGGCTATGGCAATAGGGGTTTTGTCGGGTTATCTTTTTCCGCAGATTGTTAGCTTCTGGAACAAGTTTCAAGTTGGAACCACTAATATTCCAATCGCAATAGGTTTAATCCTGATGATGTACCCGCCGCTGGCCAAGGTTAAGTATGAAGAACTGGGGGATGTTTTCCGTGATTTCAAGGTCTTGTCGTTATCGTTAGTGCAGAACTGGATCGTCGGGCCAATATTGATGTTTGTTTTGGCGGTATTGTTCTTGAGAAATTATCCTGAGTACATGGTAGGGTTGATCATGATTGGACTGGCGCGCTGCATTGCCATGGTCATTGTCTGGAATGATCTGGCCGGCGGCGATACCGAATACTGCGCAGGCCTGGTAGCTTTTAATTCCATATTCCAGGTTTTGTTTTATTCATTGTATGCGTGGATATTTATTACCGTTGTGCCGACCTGGTTCGGGCTAAAGGGGATCCAGGTCAATGTCACCATCGCTGAAATCGCCAAAAGCGTTTTTATTTACCTGGGTATCCCTTTTATCGCCGGAATCATCACGCGCTTTTCTCTGATAAAGTTAAAGAACAAAGTTTGGTATGAGAAAAAATTTATCCCCAGGATCAGTCCTCTAACCCTGGTGGCTTTACTGTTTACCATCGTGGTAATGTTCTCGCTTAAAGGCGAATATGTCGTGAAAATTCCCTTGGATGTCATTCGTATTGCTATACCGCTTTTGATTTATTTTGTATTAATGTTTCTTGTTTCTTTTTATATGGGTTATAAATTTAAAGCTGGCTATGCCAAAACCGCAACTTTGTCATTCACCGCAGCCAGCAATAATTTTGAACTGGCGATCGCAGTGGCTGTCGCTGTCTTTGGGATAAACTCAGGTGTGGCGTTTGCCGCGGTCATTGGCCCGCTGGTCGAGGTGCCAGTGCTGATAAGCCTGGTGAATGTGGCGCTCTATTTTAGAAAAAGGTTGCTTAAGGAGAAAGTCGGCCTATAATAGAAGAGTAGACCTCTGCCGTTTTAAACTTTATCTTAGGTTGAGCTTCTCCACGCTTTCAGGTTGACATATGAGAGAGATAATAGAACAGATACTTCAGGAAGAGCAATCTGCACGTTCCAGAGCCGAGCAGGCACAAAATCAAGCCCGGGATATTGTCCTCAAAGCAAAAGAAGAAGCAAAATCCCTCATCCAAGACGCGGTCAATAAAGCGAAAGATCTGGCTCTGAGTAAGAAGGAAGAAGCCGAAAAGACCTTTCTCGCCCAAAAGGAAAAGACCCTCAAAGAGACTAGAGATGGCATAGCTCTTTCAAGGGAAAAAAAAGAGAAAGATATCCCTAAAATAGCCGGGGATATATTTTCAAAGATTATAACTATAAGAGGTTAGTTATGCGTCAGCTCGCCACATACGCTTTTTCCAACGCAAAGGTAAGAGCGATGCTTTCATACCTGATAGATTGCCAGACTTTTGCCAGCCTCCTCGATTCCAAAAACATCTACGAACTTATAGATACACTTAAAAATACTCATTATCAAAGCATATTCGCAAATGTAACCCCTGATTCACTTGACCTTTTTTCGCTAGAGAGAAAGCTGCTCTTAAACGATATCTCAATCTACAGGAAGGTGCATGATTCGCTTCCCGGGAAAAGAGAAAAAGAATTTGTATCCATCCTCATGCAAAGGTATGAGATAGAGGACCTCAAGGTTATTTTAAGATTATGGCATAGCAAGGAACCGGTAAAGGCCGAAGATTATATATTAGGCCAGAAGATAAAGTTCGACATAGATTATAAAAGAATAGCGTCCGCCGAGACTATCGAAGAGGTCATCGCGATGTTGGATAAGACGGATTATAAGGAGCCGCTTTTAGCGGCGCGCGATAAATTCAAGGCCACAAAATCATTATTCAATCTTGAGGCTTCACTGGACATAGATTATTACAACAGATTAATAGCCTGCACCGGAAGATTATCGCCCACAGACAAAAAAGTAGCGTCGCGAATACTGGGGGTAGAGGTCGATAGTGAAAATATCCGATGGCTGATAAAGCTGCGTAAATACTATTCACTTGGCTTGGGCGATATGCTGGAATGGTTCCTACCAGGCGGTTCGAAGATCAGCAAAAATACATTGAGGAATTTTTATATCTCCGACGGCATAGCGAAGGTCATAGATGTCCTGGCGCTCGGTCCGTATCTGCCGATAAGGGATCTGGCCGAAGAGAATATCCACCTGATAGGAAATCTCCTGTACGAAATACTGTTAAAAGAAGTGAAGAAGACGCTCGCAGGCAACCCCTTTACCATAGGCACAATATTCGGTTATCTTATTCTGAAGAGGAAAGAGACTCAGAATATAATATCTTTACTTTACGCTAAGGCGCACGGCGTGAAGAAGGAAGATCTGTCGCGCTTAATAAATATATAGGATAAATATGCTTACAGCTGAAGCGATGGAGTTAGTCAGTATCGCCGTCTTGAAAGAGAGAGCGGAAGAGGTCGTATCCCGCCTTTTAAAGTCAGGCGTCTTCCATCCCGTCGACATACGCAACATAGAAGAGGGGTTAGGGGATATTTCACAATTCCAGATGGAGAAGGAATATTCATTATGCGAATCGCTTCAATCACGCGTCTATGATATAACGAGAAAATCGGGCGTAACTTTATCGCCAAGAAATGAATTAAAAAACTTCTCCTATGATGAGGTGGATAAGAGCTTAAGTAAAGCCGAAGAAGCCTTAAAACCTTTAATAGCTAAAAAGGAAGGTCTGAACGCGGAACTTAATACGAAGGAGGCGATTCTTTCGCGCCTCGGCGAATATGTGCCGTTTTACATTAATAGGCTGCCATCCTCCTATTCATTTTTAAAAGTGGAGATGGGCAGCATAGAAGAGAAGAACCTTCCGGTCCTTGAGAGGAGCTTAAAGGATATACCGCATATAACCTATCCTTTTAAAAAGGACGGATCCAGATCGGTTCTTTTGTTTATAGGCTTAAGGCGCGACAGGGAATTGCTGGACAAAGTGCTGAAGGATCTCGGATGGCTCAAACTGGATTATGGCAATGAGCCTCACGAGCTTTCCAAAAAAGTAATGGATAAAGTAAAAAACGAGATAGACACATGTAAAGAGAATATTGAGGGTGCTAACATTAGCCTCGGGAAATTAAGAGATGAATTACAAGAAAACCTGTCCGACATAGAGGTCTTCATAAAGGTAAAGAGATCTCTTCTCGAGGTGAAGAAGTATTCATGCGCCACAGAAAAGACGGCCTTCATATCCGGCTGGGTGCCAAGAAACGATAAGGCCAAGATCGTAGATGAAATTAAGAAGTTCGACCCCTCTTCCTGTATCGAAGAGAGAAGAGCCGAAGAGATAGATATGCCTAAAGAGGATATACCGGTAAAGTTGAAACATACGAGACTATTTAAGCCGTTCGAGCTATTGATAGGCGTTTACGGCATCCCGCGTTACGGTACCATCGACCCAACGATATTTGTCGCGATAAGTTTCCTCATAATGTTCGGCGCGATGTTCGGCGATCTGGGCCATGGGCTGGTCCTGTCGGCAGTAAGCCTATTTTTGTGGAAGAATAAGAAGGAGAAGGTGAAACAGGCCGCTACTCTCATCTTTTATTGCGGGGTTAGTTCGGAGGTCTTTGGCGTACTGTATGGAAGCTTCTTCGGATATGAATTTCCGTCGGTATGGATAAAGCCGATGCATAGTATTCTTGAGATATTCAAAATAAGTGTATTATTCGGTGTAGTCATGATAACGGGCGGCATACTCTTAAATATCGTGAATGCGCTAAAAGACAGGGACTACATAAAAGTTCTTTTCGATAAGGCGGGTTTAATAGCCGGTGTAATATATTGGACGGGTATAGCCCTGATAAGTAAGATGCTTGTGTCGAAGGCGGGATTTCAGCACATTTATGTAATGGTATTTTTGATCTGCATGCTCCTCCTATTCTTAAAGCCGCTCGTCGAATTCATTGTCAAAAAGAAGAGGGAGCCGATATTCACATCATTCATGGAGAGCACGATAGATATACTGGAGATAGTGATGGGCTATCTTGCCAATACCGTCTCATTCATACGTATAGCGGCGTTCGCCTTAGCCCATACGGGATTATTTTTTTCGATATTTGAGCTATCGCGGATTATGAAAGGCATCGGGGGCGGCGCGGTATCGGCGGCCATAATAGTTTTAGGGAATGTCCTTATAATACTTCTCGAAGGACTCGTGGTGAGCATACAATCCCTGAGGTTAAATTATTACGAATTCTTTTCCAAATTCTTTATGAGCGGGAAGCGTTTTTATAAACCATTAACAATGTAAACAAAAGAAAGAAAGGAGTAAGACATGGATCCTAGCATAGTCAAATGGGCTTTTCTGTCGGCCGCGATGGCCACAGGATTAAGCGCGGTTGCCGCGGGTGTGGCAGTTGCTTATGTCGGAGCGGCAGCCGTGGGGGCGATGAGCGAAAAGCCGGAGATAGCGGGTCGGGCCCTTATATATGTGGGCCTTGCCGAAGGTATTGCTATTTACGGGCTCATAATTTCGATAATGATACTCGGTAAAGTATAATGCATTTATTCTGTATCGCTGATAGCGCGAGCAGCCTGGGCTTTAAGCTCGCGGGCGTCGAGACGCGCGAAGTATCCGCGCGAAGCGAGGCGCTGGAAGCGCTTAGGGTCGCTGCTGCCGCTGAAAATGTCGGCATCATTCTCGTTACGCAGAAGGTAGCATCGTTAATAGAGAGTGAGCTGGATGAGCTTATGTATAGCAAGAAACTCCCGCTGATTCTTGCGATCCCGTCGCGCGGCGTAGAGAGAAAGAAGAAAAGTGTAGGCGAAGTATTGAAAAAAGCAATAGGGATAAGCATATAATATTATGATGAAGGAAAAAGACATTTTCAAAATAAACGGCAAAAATGCCGACGAGCTCTGCTTAAAAATCAGAGAGGAATCTTTTGGGGAAGAACAGCTCCTCCTAGACAAGGCCAATAAAGAGAAGGAGCGCATTTTGTCGGAAGCCATCAAGGAAGCCGAAAGACAGACCAGCGCCTGCCTCTTTGCCGCGGAAAATGAGATAGCGCGGATAAGGGAGAGAATATTCTCGATCGTTACTATGGAGAGGAAGAGAATATTTTTAGAGGGAAAGAGTCTTTTTATCACAGATGTCTTCGCAGGCGTAAAGCAAGAAGCTGAAAATTTTCGCAGCGATAAAGACTATGCGAAATTTTTAAAAGAAGCGATCCTCGAAGGTATCGAGATAGTGGACTCTTCAAATGCGCAGGTTTTTTATTCTTATCTTGATGAAGGAACGATATCTTTAGTCAAGGACCTTCCTGTTGAATTTAAGAAGAGCACTTTTTCGGAGATAGGCGTGATTGTACAGTCACAGGACGGCAGATTGTTGTTCGATAATAGATTTTCCGCAAGGCTCAAGAGAGCCTATGATGAGATCTATATGAAGCTGCTTAAAGAGGCTTTTTAATATATGTTAAGCATAGCCGGTAAGGTATACAGAGTTACAGGGCCTGTCGTGGAAGCCGAAGAGGTGACATCTTTAAGGATGCTCGATATGGTCGAGGTCGGGGAAAATCATCTCGTCGGAGAGGTTGTGAGGATCAAGGAGGATAAGGCCTTCATGCAGGTCTATGAGGATACAACTTCGCTAAAGGCAGGGGATCTAATATATACTCAAGGTACGCCTCTGTATGTAGAGCTCGGGCCGGGGCTTTTAGGTAATATATATGACGGTATACAGCGGCCTCTTGAAATTATAAGAGAAAAGGAAGGTTTCTACATCCAGAAGGGGGTGCATGTTGCGGCGCTCGACAGAAAGAAGAAATGGCATTTCCTCCCGCACAGGGCCGCAGGCGATAATGTAAAAGGCGGCGAACGAATAGGCGAGATAAAAGAGACCGCTTTGATAACGCAGAAGATATTGATCCCTCCGGCGATAAGCGGGACATTGAAATGGGCGGCTAGTGAAGGCGATTATTCTCTCGAAGAGAAGATAGCCGTTGTAACAAAAGACGGCGTGGATATAGAGATCTTCATGTATCAGCGCTGGCCGGTTCGTAAATTGAGGCCTTACGGCGAGAGGCTTGACGTAAACGAGCCACTTATAACAGGCCAGCGTGTTATCGATACGCTATTTCCCGTGGCTAAGGGCGGATGCGTCGCTATCCCCGGCGGGTTCGGGACCGGCAAGACCGTAGTTCAGCACCAGATCGCCAAGTGGAGCGATGCCGAGGTCGTCCTATTCGTCGGATGCGGTGAGCGCGGCAATGAGATGACCGATGTATTATTGAACTTTCCGAAACTGATCGACCCGAGGACCGGTAGGCCGCTATCCGAAAGGACGATATTTATAGCGAATACATCTAATATGCCCGTTGCGGCTCGCGAGGCGAGCATATATACCGGTATCACGATAGCGGAATACTACCGCGATATGGGATATAACGTCGCGCTTATGGCTGACTCTACATCGAGATGGGCGGAGGCATTGAGGGAGCTTTCGGGACGGTTAGAGGAGATGCCGCTCGAAGAAGGGTTCCCGGCATATTTGCCTTCGAGGCTGGCGGAGTTCTATGAAAGAGCGGGTAAGGTGAGAACTTTAAACAATGAAAACGGATCCATTACTATCATAGCATCCGTCTCTCCTCCGGGCGGAGATTTTTCTGAGCCGGTGACTTCGCACACAAAAAGATTTATACGTTGTTTTTGGGCGCTGGATAGGGATCTTGCCAACGCCAGACACTATCCTTCTATAGGATGGGTCGAAAGCTACTCCGAATATCTCGACGATATAAAGAAGTGGTGGCACGATAAGATAGGCGAAGAGTGGCTGGCATTACGCTACACGATAATGGAGCTGCTACAGAAGGAGCAGAGACTGCTGCAGGTGGTGAAGCTGGTCGGGCCTGAAGTATTGCCGCAGACGCAGCGTCTCGTGCTCGAAGTATGCTATATATTCAAAAACTCTTTTCTACAACAGAACGCTTTTGATAAGGTGGACACGTACTCTTCCGCGAAGAAGCAATTTTTAATGCTGAAGAGCATAATTACTTTTTATCAGAGAGGCGAGGAGCTTGTTAAAAAAGGTATAGCAATAAGTGAAATAAGGGCGCTTACCGTTTATCAGGAGTTAATGAGGATGAAAACAGATTACACGGAAAAGGACCTTGATAGGCTGGAGAAGATGCCCAAGAGAGTCGAAGAAGCGCTAAAGGAGCTCGATTTCTAAATGAGGGAATATAGCTTAAGAGAATATCTTAGCCTTGATGAGATAGTCGGGCAGATGTTCATTATCCGCAACGTTCATAACGTCGGCTACAATGAATTCGTGGAGGTCGTAGACAATGAAGGGAGATCCCGCTTCGGAATAACGCTCGAGGTCGGTAAAGGCTATGCCGTCGTTCAGGTCTTAGGCGGCACGAGCGGGCTATCTTTAAAGAACTGCAAGGTCCAGTTCAAGGAGAAACCTTTAATGATGGGTGTTTCCGAGGATATGCTGGGCAGGGTGTTCGACGGCATAGGCAACCCTCTGGACAATATGCCGAGGTTCGCATATGATGAACAGCTTGATGTTAACGGCATGGCTATAAATCCTACGGCCAGAGACTATCCTAAAAATATAATAGAGACCGGGATATCTTCCATAGATGTAATGAATACGCTTGTACGCGGACAGAAGCTTCCGATATTCTCCGGGTCGGGGTTACCGCATGATATGATAGCTACACAGATCGCAAGGCAGGCGCGCGTAAAAGGCGAGAGTTTCTGTGTGGTATTCGCGGCCATGGGTGTGAAATATGACACAGCGCGCTTCTTCATAAAAAGTTTCGAGGAGTCCGGGGTACTTGACAGGGTATCGGTATTCCTAAGCCTTGCCGACGCCCCCTCAATCGAAAGGCTTCTTACTCCGAAATTGGCGCTTACATGCGCCGAGTACCTGGCATTCAAAAAAAATATGCACGTGCTTGTAATAATGACGGATATGTCGAACTATTGTGAAGCATTAAGAGAGCTCTCGACGGTGCGTGGTGAGATTCCAGCGAGAAAAGGTTATCCCGGATATTTGTACAGCGATCTCGCCAGCCTTTACGAAAGGGCCGGAATGATAAAGGGCCTCTCCGGCTCCATCACCCAAGTACCAATACTTACAATGCCGAATGACGATATAACGCACCCGATTCCGGACCTTACGGGTTACATAACGGAAGGGCAGATCGTCCTCGAAAGAGAGCTCTACTCGAGGGGTATCTATCCGCCGATAGCGGGGCTGCCATCGCTTTCGAGGCTTATGAAGGACAATATAGGCGAGGGCATGACGCGCGAAGACCATCCGGCTCTTGCCAGCCAATTATTCGCGGCTTATGCGCATGTCAAAGATATCCGCGCCCTGGCTTCAATTATAGGCGAGGAGGAATTGACGCCCCTGGATCTAAAATATCTTAAATTCGGAGATGAATTTGAGAAAAGGCTTCTTACTCAGGACTATTACCAAAGGCGTACGATCGAGGAAGGGCTTGATCTGGGATGGGATATCATTTCTATTTTGCCCCGCGATGAACTTGTCAGAATAAAAGAAGAAGAGATAGCGAAACACTACAAGAAGAGAGATGAAGCTTAATATAGCGGCAACGAAGACGAACCTTTTAAAGATAAAAAAGTCTCTGGCGCTCACGAAAGAAGGGTATGGGTTGCTCGACGAGAAGCGCAAGATACTGATTAACGAGCTCAACCTTGTTATTAACATTGCGGAAAAACTCGAAAGCGATCTGAATATAATGCTTAAGGACGCTTATGCTACTGTCGATAGGGCCATTGTGGCTATGGGAAGATCCCGCGCCCAATCCTTAAGCTTTTCCATTGATATAAAGAACGATATATCCATATCCAACAGGCGCGTTATGGGCGTAGATATACCGATGATAAAACTAAAACTCACGGACAATCCGCCGCATCACAGCCCCTATGAAGTGAGTTTTTACCTTGATGAGGCGATAGTGAAATTTAAAGAGGTTTTAAAACTCGTTGCTCAACTTGCGGAGAAGAAGATAGCTTTATTAAGGATAGCGGAAGAATCATTCAAGACGATAAGAAAAGTAAACGCGCTCGAAAAAATTTATATCCCGGATTATGAAGATACGTTTAAAAATATAAGCGACAGACTCGACGAAGAAAGCAGGGAGTCCTTCTTCATGTTAAAGA
>Ga0315277_10001704_pt1 | contig 31497 bp, 26 predicted proteins | sample YL17G05_15_MG_FD_203695 | JGI IMG/M metagenome (GOLD analysis project Ga0315277, IMG submission 203695) | Sediment microbial communities from Yellowstone Lake, YNP, Wyoming, USA - YL17G05_15 | ecosystem: Environmental > Aquatic > Freshwater > Lake > Sediment | place: USA: Wyoming | collected...
TCTCAAGTTCTTCCGACCACCGCTCGTTCTCCTCCATAACGGATCGGAGAGATGCAGTCATGGAATTGAACGACTGAGCAAGAAGGCCGAGTTCATCACTTGAACGGATCGGTATCATATGGTTGAGATTACCTGAAGAAATTTCCTTCGTTCCCTCAATTAGGCGATGAACCGGTTTATGAACGGTTCGATACAGGAATAGGAGTGAGGTGATAATAAGAGCGAGTATGGCAATCCCGGCGTACGCAGTAAGTTTTCCTTGTGCATTTGCAATGGATGCATCGACATGCTCAAGCGACATCCGAACGTCGAGGACACCAAGGACGGTCTTGTCGTGAGGGTGCGCATGACATTCGTTATCGGAGCAGCTCTTTTCGTTCCGGATGGGATTGATGAGTCCCAGGATGCGGTAGCCCTGCGGTGAAGTATAGACCCGCATCCGGTTATTCATTGGGAGTGAACTGAGTGGTTCCTCCTGATTGTGGCATCCATAGCAAGCTTCGGTGTGCATATCGACTACAGTTCGTTCCTCTGCCTTGCTCGTGGAAACAATGATTTCGCCGCGTTTGTTATAGATGCGGATTCCCTCTACGCCCGGTTCCTTCCCAACCATCGTAATGATCTGATACACATCCTCATTACGATTCAGAAGCATGCTGTAGTGCGTCGAGTTCTTGATGACGTCGCTCAGACTGTTAGCGCTCTGGTAGACATACTCCATTGTTTGGTCACGGTGAAACTTGATTATGAGGTATGTCGATAGTGTAGTAAGCCCTACGAGCAGTATGAAAGTGCCGCCGAGAACGCGAAAACTGAGTGATTTAAAATATTTCAAGCATTTTCCTCATATGAAAACAATTTCATGCTCAAGGCAATATATAAAACGCAATCTGTATGAATATTGAAAAAAACTAGGAAAAGTGCAATACTAATGGCAGAGGGGAGAAACTAATCAAGATGGCGTGTTATTTCGGGTTGACAAATATGTGTCTTACCGCTTCAAGGTATTTCTCGGGACCTAGGATTTCTGATATATCATCGAGGGGCGTACCGCCGTCCATCAGTGTGGGACCCACGGAAGGGACATTCTCCTGCAGCATTCCGGTTAACGTATCGTGAAAAGCCAGGAAATCTTTTTTATACGCATGATCGGCATGTTCGGCACTGAGGAGGTTTTCCGTGTACTGATCGTGGGAGTGAGGCGTAAGTTCAAATAACCAGCCGTCTTCGACCGGACTCTTTGAGAGAATTTGAGGATTGGACAGAAGGGTCGTATTCACCGAAATGACACGCCCATCGACTGGAGAGTATATAGGAAGTGTTCCATGGGAAAATAGTATCCAGCCCGACGGCTGATTGCAGGTTACCCGCTGTCCGCATGAAGGGAGTACGATACCTCTGAGCGAATGGAGTACATCAGCGAGCATCGGTTCGAATCCTATGCGGAGATACTGATCGTGAATTGTCCGGATCCAGTAATGGTTTGATGAGTAAAGCATGTCAGGATTCAACGTTTTGGCTGAAGTCAGAGCAAGAGCCTGGAACTCTGTCCGTGCTCTGTGTCGAGGTTGGTTTCCCCGCTCCCCCCTCAGAGCTATGTCGAGCAGACATGTTTCACATTCGTAGTGATGATCGCAGAGCTGGTATGACAAAACTCCGGCTGTCATCCATACACATCGGGCTTCCTGCTGAGGTATGATTCGGAACGAATTTTCGTCTGAGGTTATGTCCATTGTGCTCGCTTCTTGTTTTGTTGAAGAAAAGTTATACTTTACATTTTTAGTTACAGTTCCCTGAGAAAAAATTCCTTCTGAATTTTGTTCCATTCATCTTCGCTGAGAGCATCAACAAAGTCAGGGACGAGCGTTCCTCCGTCCTGCAGAACGGGTCCGATCTTTGGTGCAAAGAGCTGTGCAAGTTGCATGCGCAAAGCGTCCTGCCAAACTCTCGCGTTGGAACTGCTCATGAGATTCCTGAATTCCCGATGCGGATTTGAGGGAATGAGCCGTACCAGCCAACCATTTTCCTGTTGTTTTGAGTCGGAGGTAATTTCCCGTGTTTCCTCTACTCTGCCGCTCAGCGGTGAATAGAGAGTAATCGCCTTTTTTTTATGGCGGAGCGTGACAAGAGCGTCGCCCTCCTGCACGGCGGTTCCTTTCTGAGGAAGTTGAAGACCGTCGATGCTTCCTATAAGTTCTCTTACGAATCCGACAATCCCGATTGTGGCTGATGTCGGCTTGTTAAACTCAATCCATGTGTAACCCGGATGAAAGAACCGGGATGACGCAGATCGGTCAACTCCGACGTCAGCTCTGACCGGTACAACTTTTTTACGGGCGTCAAGATACAAATGAATCACAATGAAAAGGGCAAATGTGACAAGTACTATGATGGCTACCATAAGAATGCTCCTTCTTCAACAATATTTACCATATATCAACCTCCAATTATCATACCAAGTTTTAATTTGAATTGTACATACTCTCTAAGTCATTGTAATCTAATGAATTAAAATGAAAAATGTTTTTAATTCAGAAATAGAATAAAAGGCTGCATCGTTGAATAATTATACACTTTATTCGTGGAGAAAGGATTATCTATTGAAATTTTTAATATTCAATGATTTAACAGTGTTGAATATATTAACAGTGAATGTTGATAAAAGAAATAGATATTTATATAAAAATTATTCAAAAGGATATAAAAGAAGCCCCGGATTAAGCTTTGAGGCTTTGAAATCAGGGGAAAACGGTTGAATGAAACCGATTTCTTTTGTAATATCATAGAACTTTAAGCGATGATCATGGGACCATGATCACATTTCCACATCTTAGACGCTGCTGCAATTCTTGAATATATGGTGATTACACAGCATTACGATTAGGTAACATATTATCGACAAAGAACAGAACAAAATGCGAGGAGGCTTTTTATAGTATCGATATTATATGTACCCCTATTATTTGCGATCTTAGTAATTGATAGATTGGCGTAGCTTGCTGTGTATAGAAAAGAAGGAAGTGTATGCTGAGTTGCGCAGGCTATTTGATGCAATAACCGACCTGAGTAAGAGGAATATAAAAGGGAAAGTGAGTCTTACCGGGGGCTACCGCTCTTTCCAACCGATCCTCGATCTTATACGGCAGGCACGTGCACGTTCCTTCCGGGCGGTGAACACCGAGCTGATTTCGCTCTACTGGAACATCGGTAAGTTCATCAGTCTAAAAATTCAATCTGATGGTTGGGGGAAGTCCACGGTTCAATCACTTTCGGCGTTTATTCATCGAAAGGAACCGCATGCGACCGGTTTTTCAGCCCAGAACCTTTGGCGTATGCGACAATTCTACGCTGAGTACAATGGACGGAAAAAACTCTCAGCACTGCTGAGAGAATTAAGCTGGACACACAACCTGCTTATTCTTGGTAAATGTCCGTCGGCAGACGAGCGTGAGTTTTACATCCGGCGTGAGATAAAAGAGCTGTATTAATTACTTCTTGTTGCAGGAATTCGGGATATTTGTTATAATAAGCATCAGTAAATTATCCTTTCCGACGTTATATCGGTAGGAAGCATCCCCAGCTTGGAGAGTTCGATGAGGATTAAAAAAACGGTACGGCGACGGGAGAATCAGTTTGAGATCATAAAGAATAATGGTTTTTACCCTTCTAATACATTCCAGGAAGAATTCTTGCTCATATATTTTAGTTGTCTATATTGGAGAAATCAATTCCTAATCTTAAAAGTGATCGAACAAATTTGGAAGTAAATAGCCAAGCATGTAGTTTATCCCGCAAGAGGAGGTAGTAACTTTACACCCGCCAAACAACTGGCGGGTAAGCCAGAGGAGTTGGATTTTATTATGAATTACTATATTAAGTATAAGATAGTGAAGTAGTTGGGGGAAGAATGATGAAAACATTTAATCTTTATTGCGACGAAAGCTGCCATCTTGAGAGGGATAAGATGCCTTTTTTCCTACTCGGATATATCTCTGTGCCTTACAATCAGGTTGAACTGGCTAAGGAACGTATCAAAGAGATCAAATTGAAACATCACTATTATGGAGAGGTAAAGTGGACAAAGGTATCAAAATCACAACTTAAGTTTTATCTCGATCTAATCGATTACTTCTTTGGTAGCGACTTGTTTTTTCGAGCAATCGTAGTTACGAAAGATCAAATTCGTAATCCGGAATTTAAACAGGATTATAATACGTTCTATTACAAAATGTATTACCAACTTCTTTTCCATCGGCTCGATACACTAGCGCACTACAATATATACTTGGACATTAAAGATACGCTTAGTGCAACCAAGGTAGCAAAGCTCAGAGAGATACTTCAGATCAAGTTCGGTGTTGTACGAAATCTTCAAAATATCCACTCGCATGAGAGCATCTTTCTGCAGTTGACGGATCTCATATTAGGAGCAATCAGCTACCATCTTCGAAAGGATATCCGAATGGACGCAAAGCGGGCAATCATCGATCGTATCCAGGAACGCTCCAACCATGAGCTTGACCATTCAACAACACTTTGGGAACAAAAACTCAATCTTTTTTTTATCGATCTTCGATAATATGCCAACGAACCTCCTCAAAATATATCCAGAATTACTTGAGTTAGCGCATTTAAACGAAGACGAGCGTCGGAGATCGTTGTATGGTGTGTTTCGAAGAGATATTGAGGATAATCCAGGATTTAGTTTTCGCACGAAGCGCATCAATCCTGTGAAAGGTGAAAAGGATGCTATGCAAATATTGTTCAAGCATCTTACTACAATCATTGTTGATGAATCCACGAGGAAGCGGGAGTTTGAAATGCAACGCTCACGGAGACTTCACTGGATACGATATCATATGGAGGAACGAAAACCGGACCGGATTCTTATTTTCAGTGTTAGAGAAAGATCCTGCGTGAGAACGTACATCTATGATGAAGATCAGAACTATGTTATCGTCCTTGAACCGTATAGAAATGAAGCGGAGTATTATCTTATTACGGCATATTATCTGGAAGGGAGAAATGCTGAAAAAATTCAAAGAAAGTATAGCAAGCGGTTACCCATGTTGGCATAAAAGCAAAAAACGCTAAACATCTAGGCTTAGCGTTTTTCGATCTCTTTCTTCCGAACGGAAAGATGAGCAAAACTACAGTTATAATATAGGGTAAGAGCAAATGAAAAGCAAGTGTTATCATTCAAAATTCACTTTACCTGATCGGATTAACCATTTGGACCGGGCGCCCCAAATTTACATTATTATCTAACAAATTATTAAAATTTCAAGGAAGGATAGAATCAACCTGAACAACGACATCAACATAGGCACGATGTCTATGTTCAATTAAGCGAGCAGTAATATTTATGAACTCTATTGGAAATGATAAATTACTGGCACTACCAATAACTGCATTCTTATGCAGTAGGAAGGTTCCGGTTTCGATAGTTCTCAAATGCTTCGATTGGGCGATAAGGCAACGAAATGGGAACAGATGTATAATGTCTGGATTTCATTCCAAAATAGAAAAGGATGTACTCCACTATCTACTTAAAGGAAAGCAACCAATTATACTTGTTCTTGCCAGAGGATTAAAGAAAAATTACGAACCCGAGTTAGCTCATACTCTAACAAATGGTCAATTACTTATCGTCAGCCCGTTTCATAACACCGTTACTCGTGCAAGTCAAAATACAGCATATAAGCGAAACGAATACATGGCTGAAATCGCCGATGAAATATTTGTCGCTTATGCCCAAACGAATGGTAACATCGAAAGACTCGTGATGAAATGGCTCAAGGAGGGAAAAAGGGTCAGTACGTTTGAAGTGGCGGAGAATTTGGCTTTGATAAAAGCCGGTGCGGTACAAATTTAAGAAGATTGTATGAACATGATAGCCACTGTATTTTTAATTTTTATTACAGCTTCGTATTCATCTCCATCATCGTTTGATATATGGAATTAAAAGACCTAGGTTATAACGATTGGTTTCACCAAAAGCACTTAGAGTTCAAGCAACCGGGATTTGAAATCGCCCGGGTCACCAGAGTCGACCGTGACCGGTATCTCGTCAGGAATGAAAACAATGAAGTGCAGGCGGAACCGACCGGTAAGCTGATCTTCTCTGCCGAGTCGGCTGAAGATGTTCCCTGCGTCGGAGATTGGGTTTTCGTGCAGTATTACAATTCAGGTGACCTTGCCATTATTCATGAAGTCCTGCCGAGGAAATCGTTCCTGCGCCGGAAATCAGCCGGTAAGAAGGTCGATTATCAGATGATAGCTGCGAATATCGACGTCGCCTTCATTATGCAATCTTGTGACTTCGATTTCAACCTGCGCAGAATGGAACGCTATCTCGTAATGGCGAACGAAGGCAATATCGAACCGGTAATCCTTCTCAGCAAGAGCGATCTCGTGAGCGCAGAAGATCTGGAGAAAAGGATTTCAGAAATAAGTCAAGCTCGCATTGAAACAAGTTTAATACCTTTCAGCAATGAGACCGGTATAGGATTGGACATAGTCCGGCAGACATTAGAAAAAAGGAAAACATATTGCCTGATAGGTTCATCGGGAGTGGGCAAGACTACGCTATTAAATCATCTCATCGGTCAGGAGGTTTTCGATACGAATCCGGTTCGTGAAAAAGATGGAAGGGGAAGACATACCACGGCGCGCCGTCAACTGACTATCCTGGAGAATGGAGCGCTTCTCATCGATACTCCCGGCATGAGAGAGCTTGGCATGCTCGCCGTAGGCACGAGCATCGAGGATAGCTTCTCTGACATACACGAACTTACGAAAGATTGTCGTTTCAACGATTGCACTCACACCGGCGAGACCGGCTGCACAATCCTGATGGCGATTGAAAGCGGACATTTAAGCGAAGACCGCTACCGGAGCTATAAAAAGTTGATAAAGGAATCCGAGTATCACGAGATGTCGTATGTCGAAAGACGCAGAAAGGACAAAAAGTTCGGGAGAATGGTCAAATCTATTATGAAACACAGGAAGAAAGAATGAGAGAGCATAACATGACAAAAGAAACAAGCGTTATCAGTTGCCCTAAATGTGGGGCTGAAATAAATGTTAGCGAGATACTCTACCAACAGGTCGAAGAGCAGATCCGCGGTGATTTCGAGACCAGGAACGCGAATCGTCAGCGCGAGTATGATAAGAACATCAGAGAAATCGAGGATGAAAAGGCGGCGATAGCGAAACAAAGAGAGACTATGCAGCATGAAGTAGATTCTGCTGTTCAGCTGAAGCTCAGGTCGGAAAGGACTCAGATCGAAAAGAAACTCCGTGCTGAAATTGAAGATGAGAAATCAGAACAGGTAAAAACACTGGAACACGAGCTCCAGCAGAAGTCCGAACAGGTAAGAGAACTCAATAAGACCAAAGCTGATGTCGCAAGACTCCAGCGCGAAAAAACCGAACTTAAAGAACAGATAGAAGCAGAATCGGAGAAGAAATTCAGCGATCTGCTGGCGCAGGAACGTGAAAAGATAAAGATAACCGAAAAGGAGAAAAACCAGACTGAAATGCAGAAAAGAGAAAAGCTCATCGATGACCTGAACAAACGGCTGGAAGATGCACAAACAAAACTCGAGCAGGGTTCGAATAAACTCGCTGGTGAAGTAAAGGAGATAGAACTCAGAGAGTTTTTAAAGTCGGCTTTTCCCATCGATGAAATCAAAGACGTCCCGTCCGGCGTCACCGGCGCTGATATCATACAGATAGTCAGGAATAACCTCGGTCAGCCCAGCGGTACGATTTTGTATGAACGGAAGCAAACTCTGAAGTTCGATGATAAGTGGATTCTTAAGCTCAAGGAGGATGGAAGGACATCGAAGTCGGACATTTGCGTAATCGTCACGAAAGCAATGCCCAAAGGTAACGAGGATACCCATTTTCGTGAGGGTGTTTGGATCTGCACGTTCAACGACGTAAAAATCATTACTGCTCTGCTGCGTGACGGGCTAATTAAGCAGTACTCGGCGCTGGCTTCTCAATCCGACAAAGGTACAAAAATGGAGATGCTTTATAATTATTTAATCAGCAATGATTTTGAGAATCATATACTCGGAATTCTGGAAGCGTTCCGGAGCATGGACAGGTCTCTGGAGAAGGAAAAGGAAGACGCGATAAGAAGGTTTGCCGAGAGAGAAGCTCACATCTTCAAAGCGAAACAAAGCGTTCTAAACTTCAAGGGCCGGATCGAAGGTATAGCAAGCGATTCACTGAACCAGAAGTTAAAGATGCTTGAAGACTCAACACTCAGGAATCCTCTGACTGATAATAAAAACAGTTAAAACTGTTTAACTTTATATCTTGCCCTAACCCCCGACTTAAGTCGGGGGTTAATGAATCAAAGATTTCTGATGAACCGTTTTAACGGTTTAATCAGCTTACTCCTTTTCCTGCTCCTTCGGGTAGAGGAGTGAAGCGATAACCGAGATTAGTAAAATAACTGCGATAATAACGAGTGAAAGAGTAATCGGGATTTTGAAAACGTCCGTCAGGATCATTTTTATTCCAACGAAGACAAGAATTGCCGAGAGTCCGTAGTGGAGGTGGTGGAACAGTTTCATTATTCCAGCAAGCGCAAAGTATAACGCGCGCAAACCGAGAATCGCAAAGACGTTCGATGTATACACTATGAACGGATCGATCGTGATCGCAAGAATGGCAGGTATGGAATCGACTGCGAAAATCAGATCGGTGGTTTCAACAATAATTAGGGTTACAAATAGGGGGGTGGCGTACGATCGCCCATCCATTTTCTTGAAAAATTTTCCGTCTTCGTAACTATCGGTAACTGACATTAACCGGCGGAATAGTTTAACCACCGGATTGCGCTCCGGATGGAGTTCCTTGTCTTTTTGTACTGCCATCCTGATGCCGGTAATGATTAGAAACGCGCCGAAAATGTAGATAATGAAATGGAACTTTTCGATCAGCGTGATCCCAAGCGCGATGAAGATGGCGCGCATGATGAGTGCGCCGATGATGCCCCAGAATAAAACCTTGTGCTGGTAAACTGCAGGGATCCGAAAATACGAGAAGATAAGAATGAACACAAAGATATTATCTACACTCAGAGCTTTCTCAATCAGGTAGCCGGTCAGGAATTCAAGTGCGCTCTGTGTGCCATGCAAGAAGTAAATTAGAAGGTTGAATAGAAGCGCAAGAACGATCCATACTCCGCTCCATATTAGAGCTTCTCTTAGTTTTACCTCATGTGCTTTCCGGTGAAACACTCCAAGGTCAAGCGCGAGCATCGCAAGCACGAAAATATTAAAAAGTACCCAGATGAGTGCATCATTCGTCATATTCGGATTCGACATTTTTGTAAATTTCTATTGATTTTTCTTGTGGCTAGGGAAAAATATTTAGTTGGAAAACGGTGAATAGAATGGAAAAGTTCCGATCTCATAGCCCCCAACTTAAATCAGGGGCTATGAGATGTTTCAGTAACCTGTTTCGTCCGACGTCGGTGTGACTTTTCCCCTGAACGAGCGGTATAAGTAGATGAAATATGTTGTCGTCAGTACGATACCGACTATCCACCAGATTAGTCCGATCCGCAATCCGTACTCTCTAGCTATTGTATTGTACACGGTGAGGGAATCACCGAGATCAATAGTCGAACGCAGGAGGTAAGGGAAGAGACCAAATACCGTCGCGCCGAGCATCGATCCGATGAAAAGCGCCGATGCCAGGAATGCTTTCGTATCATGTTTCTTTGTTGAGAAAAAATACATACCTGTGAATCCGACCGCCCCCATGATAGGAAAGATATTCCCCCATGGGTACTCGGCGTAGTTCTTCCAGAAATCGGGGCGGATCGATGTTGTTCCGATCACTCCGAGCATAGATGTTATGAGGATAAACCACCATGATACATGCGCAACGGTACGGGCACGCTTCTGAAGGTCCCCTTCCGTTTTCATGGCAATATAGTGTGAACCGTGAGCTGTGAGTGTGCTGAAAGAAACCAATCCCATGATAACGGTGAACCAATCGAGGACGCCGGCTTCGGGAACGACCGTAAACGTCGTCCAGAGAGGCGCAAAAAAGTAGCCGTCGTCATTAAGCGGAACGCCGCGGATAATGTTTCCGAGCGCCGCTCCCAGAATGACCGTAAGGAGGATGCTCGCAAGCGAGAATGTTGTATCGCACAGTGATTTCCACAGGGGATTGTGCAGTTGGTGACGGAATTCAATTCCTACCGCACGCAGTATGAGAAGCCACAGAACAATCATGAGAGGCAAGTAGAATCCGCTGAAGCCGGATGCGTAGAGCTTCGGAAACGCAAAGTACATTGTTCCGCCCGTTGCAAGCAGCCACACTTCGTTCCCGTCCCATACAGGTCCGATTGCCCTGATAAGGAGCCCGCGCTCCGTTTCGGATTTGCCGATCAATCTGTGAATGATGCCAACGCCGAGATCAAAACCGTCGAGAATGACGTACATAGCGAGCATGAATGCTACAATACAGTACCAGAGAATTTCCATATGTTGTTCTCCTGTTTTAGTGACTGTTTGCTGTTGGTGACGGACCGTGGTTCAGCGTGCGGATGACGAGGAATAGAAAGAGCACGCCCAGCACGAAGTACATCCCGAGGAAACCGAGGAATGTAAATAAATTGTTGCCTGCCGATAAAGTTGGTGATGCGCCGTCCATTGTTGCCATCAGTCCGTACACAAGCCACGGCTGACGCCCGACTTCCGTCGTCATCCAGCCGGCAGTGTTCGCAATGTAGGGAAATGGGAAGCTCAGAAGTAAAATCCAAAGGATCGATTTGGATTCGTAGAGTTTCCTTCTCCATAACAGAAAGAGGGAGATTGTTGTAATTGCGATGAAGATAGTGCCGAGTCCGACCATTATATGATAGCTGTAATAGAGGAGTGGTATATTATCGGGCCAATATTCTTTTGGATAAGCATCAAGTCCTTGAATCTTGGCATTCCATCTGTAGTGAGTAAGAAAGCTTAGGAGATAGGGAATTTGTATTGGATTGTCGAGCTTCCGTTTTTCCATATCGGGCTGTCCGATGATGACGAGCTCTGCGCCGTCTTTCGTCTCAAACAGTCCTTCCATCGCGGCAAACTTGGCGCCCTGGTAAGTAGCAACGTTCCTCGCCTCGATATCTCCCGTCGGAAATGCAGCAAGGATAGATGCTGCGAATCCAGCGAGCAGGCCGATTCGGATAAATGTCTTTCCGTATTCCGTATCGCGCTTTGCGAGAAGGTAGTAGGCGCCGACCGACATCATCACAAATGCGGCGGTAATGACGGCGCCGATCATATTATGAGCGTACTGGGAGTGAGCCCACGGATTCATAAGTAGCTGCCAGAAATTTGTAAGATAAAAAGTCCCGTCAGCCGCAACTTCATACCCGACCGGATGCTGCATCCACGCGTTTGTGGCGATGATGAAATACCCGGACAACCACGATCCTATGAAAACAAGTATCGCTGCTATGAGATGGCCGATGGGTCCCAGCTTTTTCTCGCCGAAGAGAAAAAGGCCGAGGAAGCTCGATTCCAGGAAGAATGCGAACATTCCTTCCATCGCCAGGGTTTGGCCGATGACACCACCGGCGAAAGTAGAAAAAACTGCCCAGTTCGTACCAAACTGGAATTCCATCGGGATGCCCGTTACAACACCCATTGCAAAGTTGAGTCCGAAAATCTTTCCCCAGAAACGTGCGGAATCGTTGTACTTATTATCCTTTGTCCGTAGAGCCGTTATTTTCAGGATGACAATGAGAAGCGCAAGCCCCATTGTAAGCTGCGGGAAGAGGTAATGATATGCAATTGTGAAGGCAAACTGTAACCGGTTGATGAGAAGTGCATCACCCATAAGTTTTATTCCTTCTTAAAGTTTGTGTGGCAAAGGAGTTACTTCGCTTTTACCCGTTTAGAATTTTTAAGACGACGGTTTGGTTATGTGAAGATTATCTGCGCACCTGCGGATTTTTCGTAAAATTGACCCACCGAAATAATATCGTCAACCTGCGGACAAAAATCCGATTTAGTCAGGTGAAACATATCGACGGTGGCTTTACACGCGTACAATTCACCACCCGCATCGTGAATCATTTCGATATATTCGCGAACAGGCGGAATGTCCAGTTTTTCCATTTCCTTCATCATTTTTGATGTCGCGAATGCGGACATCCCTGGTATAGCGCCCAGGATGGTGGGAAGATGCATGCCCGGATTTCCAACAGTTGCTACTTTAAGGTTATTCATGCGTTTATTGATTATGGCGTCCATTCCGAAGAATGTGAAAAAGAGCGTCGCCTCAATACCTTCCATGCGCGCGCCGTTTGCCATAATCAATCCGGGATAAACGCCTTCAAGCGATCCCTTTGAAATTATTATTGAAACTTTTTTTATCGGTTCGTTTGTGTTGTCCATATTGTTCTCCGTTAAATTTAAATGCATCCCTTTGGTCTCGGAAGTCCGGCAATGCGCGCCGCTTTCTTCGCGGGACCCTTTGGAAAGAGAGTATATAATTCCTTCGTGTCGACGCCGCTTTCCTTCGTCAGTTTCCTGATTGATGGGGCGTCTCCTTTTGCATCGTATTCTTTCTGCATGTACCTGATGACCAGCCAATGCCGGTCGGTGATCGCATCGATACCCTCTTCTTTTGCAAGTACACGGGCAACTTCTTCATTCCAGTCGGTCCTCTTCGCCAGATTCCCGTCGGTGTCGAGTTCGATCGTCTTTCCAGCAACTACTGTTGTTGTCATTGTTTGTCCTTCTGATATTGTTGATTTGCTAAATTTTTTAAAAATCGTATTGCAAATGCCAAGCCCCGCCTGGCTTCGGGTGTGTTGAGTTCTCTCAGAAGCTTCAGCAGAGAAACATCCTCCTTTACCTCGATGTTCATCTTCTGGTATACTGCGAGAGCATTATTGGCGGCATGCAGCATGTCTGGCTGTGTAAGATTCTTTACGGTGTTGATTATCGTTACGATATTCTCCCCGAGGTTTTTTATATCGTCGGCTGAAAACGACGTTACGATACGGTCGGTTATATTGCCGAGTTCTTTTGCGAAGGTGAAGTACCCTTTGCGGTCAAATTCATCAAGCTTATTCATGAAGTCGATGAACGATTCGCGTGCTAGCGGCGCTGCGTCCTGCAGGAAATCCCTTAAGCTTTCAAGTTGTTCAAATGTTTGTGTAATCGTTCTGACGTTGCGCAGTACTTTTTTACCCAGGTAGAGAATATCGCCCGTGGAGAGGTAATCGTGAACATCGTCGAGCTCCTCGACCGCGGTCTGATAGAAATCTTTCCCCACGCGGACGAGATCTTCTTTCAGATCCTCCATTTCACGGCGCCTCTGCCGGAGATATGCGATTTCTTCAAGGATCGTATCGAGCTTCCTGCTAATTGTATCGATCTGGTTCTGGAGGCGCTGTTCTTCCATTTTACCACCTCTTTCCTGCCATCGACATGTTCGATTCGATCGGCAGTTCCAGACCTTTCAGGAGAAAGTTCCAGTACATCCAGCGGAACATTATTTTTCCGTAGTGGTTCATTTTCGTCTCTTCGAGTAGCGAAAAAGGACCGATGCCCGGGAGCGGGAACTTGCCCGGAAGCGGCTCCGTGGTGTAGTTGAAATCGATGAGAATACCTTTGCCGAATCCGGATTCGATGAAGCAGTTGGCATGGCCGTCAAACTTTGCATCCGGTTTACGTCCGTCAATAACGCTGAGGAAATTGTCATAGAGAATATCGGCCTGGAAGTGTGCCACGGAACCGGCTTTCGAGCTCGGCAGATCCGTCGCATCCCCGATCACGAAGATATTGGTAAAATCCTTTGCCTGAAGCGTTTCCTTATCGGTAGGTATGAAATTCAGCTCGTCGCCCATCCCGCTGCGCTGGATTGTTCCGTCTCCCATGTTTGTGGGAATGGTAACCAGGACATCAAACGGGATTTCATTCTCATCCCAGGAAACGATTTTCTTTTCCTGGTTGTCGACGCGGGCTATATTAAAGTCAGATGTCAGACGGATGTTCTTCTTGTCAAGGAAATCTCCAAGGATTGCTGAGGCACGGGGTTTTGTGAATGCTCCGGTGAGCGGAGTTACAAAATGGATATCAACCTTATCACGGATGCCGCGCTCCGTGAAGTACCAGTCGGCAAGAAATGCAAATTCGAGCGGGGCGACCGGGCATTTGATTGGCATTTCCGAGATGTTGATGACGATCCGTCCTCCTTGCCAGTGTCTGAAGAATTCTGCCAGACCGCAGGCGCCTTGTATCGTATAAAAGTCGAATATGTTCTTGTGCCAGAGTTCACCCGTCATTCCTTCAGTCTGTGCCGGTTCTATGTGTGCGCCTGTTGCGATTATGAGAAAATCGTATGGCAGGACGACCTTGTTTGCAAGGATAACACGGTTTTTGTCGGGTTCGATTCGCTCGATGTCGGATATGATAACGTTCGCTCCGACAGGGAAGAAATCACGTTTCGGCTTTATAACATCCTTCTTTCCATAGATACCGAACGGGATAAACAGGAATCCGGGCTGGTAGTAATGTGTTTCGTCTTTATCAACGATGGTAACTTGCCACTTGTCCTTTTCAAGGACTCCGCTGAATTTATTGAGCATCATGGTACCAGCCGTGCCGGCACCGAGTATAACGAGTTTTTTCATGGCTCCAGTCGAATATGTTGCTGTGTATTATTAATAGAGAGACACATTCCCTGCAAAATCTTCGTCCAAATCTATTGAAATTTCAGGTAATTTTATTGAGGGCCTGGTCCAGGTCATTCTTGAGATCTTCATAATCTTCACAGCCGACGGCAATTCGGACCAACTCGTCGGGGATCCCTGCTTTTTCCCGATCTCCTTTCGGTACGGAAGCGTGTGTCATCGATGCGGGATGCTCGATCAGGGACTCAACTCCTCCGAGTGATACCGCAAGAGTGAACAGCTTAAGGTTGTTCATTACAATTTTCCCTCCCGCGAGACCTTTTTTCACGCCTATCGCTATCATCGCGCCGAAGCCGTCCATCTGCTTTATGGCAATGTCGTACTGCGGATGTTCCGGCAATCCCGGGTATTTAATCCATGTCACCGCGGGGTGGCTTTTAAGAAACTGAGCAAGCTTCATTGCATTCGTCTGACTCTTCTCCATTCGCAGAGCCAGTGTCCGCACGCCTCTGAGAACAAGCCATGCCTGGTGCGGGTCCATCGTACCGCCAAATGAGTTGAGAACAGGTTTGATCGCCTTGTACATGGATTCATCTTTCACAACAATCATTCCTCCAACAACATCGCTGTGACCGTTGAGAAACTTGGTAAGACTGTGGACGATTACGTCAGCGCCGTGTTTGAAGGGCTGCTGCAGATACGGACTGGCAAAAGTGTTATCAACTATGAGTGGAATATTGCGGCTGTGGGCGATGTCGGCCGCGGCTTGAATGTCGGTTATCTTCATCGTGGGATTTGCCGGAGTTTCGATGAAAATCATTTTTGTGTTCGGCCGCAGAGCAGATCTGATCGCATCCGGGTTCGATGTGTCCACGAACGAAGCCTCGACTCCGTACTTCGAATAGATTGTCTCGATGACGACGCGCGACGGACCGTAAATCGTATCGGTGCCGATCATGTGAGCGCCCTTACTGAGTAGTGCAGTGTAAACGGTAGTAATTGCCGCCATGCCTGTCGAGGTTGCAAGCCCACGGTATCCGCCCTCCAGAGTCGAAACGTTTTCTTCAAGGGCATTTGTAGTCGGATTGCCGAGCCGGGTATAAATATACCCGCTTTTCTCGCCGGAAAATCGTGCTGCTCCGTCATCTGCGCTGGGAAAAGCGAAGGTTGAGCTCTGGAAAATCGGGACTGACACTTCACCAAAGTCAGTGAGTTTTGGATTCCCCGCATGGATCGCTTTTGTGGATTTTCCCATTGAATCGTTGCCAGTCGTCATTAATTCTTCCTTTGATAATTGATTGATGTCCCTGATTGTCGGCGCTTATATCACATAATATACAAAGACTCGCCAGAATCTAAAACTTTCAGTTTGTCATTTCCGAAACCATGTGCTCTTCTTAAAAGTGGAATCTTCAGCGCTGTGAGTAATTATCGGCTCAATCGCAGATATGAATATCCCGATGAAACTCCCTCACGTCCATGTGCTTTACCGCCTGTTACTTCGGTACTGCTGATGCGGGTTCTATCCGGTACGAGTGTGTGATTTTTACGCTGTTTTTGAGCATCGCTGACACCGAGCAGTACTTCGTTGTCGATAACTCTATTGCATGTTCAATATCCGCCGGTTCGAGACCGTCTCCATAGAATATATATTCGATATGAATATCAGTGAAGACTTTTGGATGCTCCTCGCTCTCGTTTCCTGTGAGACGGATTTCGAATGCGGTAAGAGGTGCTCTTCGTTTATGCAGCATGGATGCGACATCGCTTCCCGTACACCCTCCGAGGGCAATGAGGAGAAGTTCTTTTGGTCTGGTGCCCGCATTACTTCCGCCGAAATCGGCAGGACCATCCATCATTACCCAGTGGTTTGAATCGGCATGGGCGGCGAATGTAATCCCCTGTATGTTCTTAACGATCGCGTTCTTTTGTGCCATTGGAATGTTTTCCTTCAGGATTGTTGACTCTTTTTCAGCGTGGAAATTTTAAATGGTACATATAGCGGGCAAAAACCGATGAAGCTGGTCAGCAAGAAGACAATACCGAGTATAAGAAGTATGATCCCCCAAATACCGCTCACCGTTCCCGTTAAATAGAGAATTCCGAAAAGGATTGCCGCAATAATGCGTATTGTTTTATCTGTCGATCCCATGTTTTTATTCATTTTGATATCCTTTTAAGTTAATTTTTAAATCTTTCTATTATCTGTTAGATGCACGCAGGGTGGTTTTGGATTCAGGATTTTTTTTCGCCTGTAAAGTCGTTCGGGTCTGTTTTTTTCGGTCAGCCGGGAAGAGGCAGCGGAGAAGCTGGTCCTCCCTCAATCGGCTGATTTTAACCTCCGGGTATTGCCGGTATAACCGAATGGTTTTTTTTAAACTTTTCAGGTATGCTGTGCACTCAGGACAATTCTTCAGATGTTTTTGGATGGCACGGCAGCGGGAAGAATTTAGGTTCTCGTCCAGCTCGGAGCATAAATGCCGGCGGATATGACTGCATGTGATTTTCTCTTTTTTCATATGATTGCGTATTCATTGAGTTGCCGGCGAAGGAAAATCCGTGCGCGCCGGAGTCGCGACTTAACTGCAGGGATTGATAGTTTAAGTATTTTTGCAGTTTCATCTGCCGACCGCCCTTCGACGTCGCGGAGCACGAAAACGATTCTGTAATCTATTGGAAGTGCCTGAATAGCTGTATCGAGCAGATTCCTCAGTTCCCGGTTCATGATGCTCTCGATTGGTGTCTGCCGGGAAGAATCAAGCAACTCGCGGTGCGCTGCTTTCGCCTGCCGGTCGTCGCCGAGCGACAATTCTTCGAGAGATATGGTAGTCCGGGCGAGTTTCGTTCGCCTTTTTTTCATCAGGCAATTGTTCGTGACGATGCTGTACAACCACGTTGTGAACTTGGAACGGTTATCGAATTGATCGAGCTTGCGGTAAACATTTACAAAGGTATCCTGCAAGGTCTCGGATGCTTTTTCCCTGTCGCGGCATACCTTGAAAGCAAAACTGTAAACAAGATTCTCGTACGTTCGTACAATCGTCGTGAATGCCTGATGGTCTCCGTCGCGCGCATTCTGCAGGAGTGACGGGTCCGGCTCAGCGATATGATTCCTTTTCGGTGTCAATGTTCACACATTATTGTCAGTGACAGTTCGTAAAAATATAACAAATTTTCTTTAAATACGTTTCTCATTAGTGAAATCCAATCCCATTTGCTTTATCAATCGTGAGATAGGTTGCCGGATAAATCATGAAAATCACCTTTAACTTAGCCGGTGCGTATGACCTCTTCTGGCATACATATTGAGCTTTTTTTGTCAGATTTAGGGGGTTCCAGCGTGTTATTAAAAAGGACCTTTCCAAAGTCTATATAATTAATCATACGATCATATGAGGAATTTATGTCAGAGTATGTCCAGAATTTAATTGAACAAGTCAAAGCAAAAAATCAGGGTGAAAAAGAGTTTCACCAGGCTGTTCAGGAAGTTCTCGATTCACTCGAGTTAGTCCTCCAGCGCCACCCTGAGTACCGTTCAGAAAAAATACTCGAGCGGATGGTGGAGCCGGAACGAGTTGTCATATTCAGAGTCCCGTGGATGGACGACCGCGGTGAATATCACATCAACAGGGGATTCCGTATCCAGATGAACAGCGCGATCGGACCATACAAAGGTGGTCTTCGCTTCCATCCCTCGGTCACTCTCAGCATTCTAAAGTTCCTTGCTTTCGAGCAGGTATTCAAGAACAGTCTTACATCGCTACCCATGGGCGGCGGTAAAGGAGGATCTGATTTTGATCCTAAAGGGAAGAGCGATCACGAGGTTATGCGGTTCTGCCAGAGTTTCATGACGGAACTCTACCGGCACATAGGACCGGATATAGATGTCCCTGCGGGTGATATCGGTGTCGGCGGAAGAGAAATCGGTTATCTCTTCGGTCAGTACAAACGGCTGACGAAGGAGTTTACCGGCGTTCTCACCGGCAAAGGTTTGAATTGGGGAGGTTCCTTGATTCGGCCGGAGGCGACAGGATTTGGTGTAGTGTACTTTGCCGAGGAGATGTTGAAAACGAAGAAACTTTCATTCGACGGAATGACCGTAGCAATTTCCGGATTCGGTAACGTTGCATGGGGTGCAGCACTTAAGGTAACCCAGCTCGGCGGGAAAGTGATGACGCTCTCCGGACCTGATGGCTTTGTCCATGATAAAGATGGCATATCAGGGGAGAAGATTAACTACATGCTGGAAATGAGAGCGAGCGCACGTGATGAGGTTAAAATGTTTGCCGATAAATTCAAGGTACCGTTCCATCCTGATAAACATCCATGGGGCGTTAAGGTTGATGTGGCATTGCCCTGTGCGACACAGAATGAACTCGATGAGAACGACGCGAAAGAACTTGTGAAGAACGGCTGCCGGTGCGTCTGTGAGGGCGCCAATATGCCCACGACGATTCCCGGAGTAAAAGTGTTCCAGGACGCAAAGATTCTCTATGCGCCGGGAAAGGCATCCAACGCCGGGGGAGTCGCAACATCCGGACTTGAGATGAGTCAGAACAGCATGCGACTGCCTTGGCCGATGGAAGAAGTGGACCAGCGGCTCCATCAGATCATGAAGAACATCCACCAGGTGTGCCTCGATAAGGCGGAAAAGTACGGGTCGCCAGGTAATTACGTGAGCGGTGCCAACATTGCGGGCTTCCTCAAGGTTGCCGACGCAATGATGGATCAGGGCTTGGTATGATGTGACTGGATTAGATGGCGGTTATCGATGTTAATAGTATCGCAACTGGCGTATTCTCCATCCGGAAGAATACGCCGTGTTGTTTCTGGATTACCGGCATGACTCATGAATAATATTGTTCATCAATTCGGGTATTACCGTATCCTCTCACCGCCATGAAGAAAACTGACCAACTGAAAATCGAGGATATCCACGGGAGCCGGATTAAAACGTTCCAGAAGCTGATGCGTTTTAAGATCCGGGATATTCTGCTTGTCTCGAGTCTGTATGATAATTATCTCTTTGAAGAGGACGGCCGGCTCTACGAGCTCATCCGCCAGGAATTCCAGGTACTCAATCTGAGCCACCCACCCGAAATAACACATGTCACGAGCGGAATAGAAGCAATCGAACTCGCCGCCGTTGAAGAGCACTTCGATCTGATTATAGCTACACTGCACATTGAAGATATGCACGTGACGAAGTTTGCTCGGGCGGTACGCGAAACTGGACTGAAAACCCCCATAGTCGTTCTCGCATACGATAACCAGGAAATGCAGGAACTTATCGAGAATTACGATACATCGCTCTTCGAAAAGATTTTCATCTGGCAGGGCGATTACCGGTTGATGATCGGTATTATCAAATACATCGAAGACCGACTCAATGTAGAAAACGATACGTTACTGGTCGGCGTACAGTCGATCATCCTCGTGGAAGATAACATCAAGTTCTATTCATCATATCTCCCGCTCATTTACACGGAGATCCTCAATCAGTCGAAGCGGCTCATTCTCGAGGGTGTTAACGTGACGCACCGTCTGCTCCGTATGCGGGCAAGGCCGAAAATCCTTCTCAGCACCACGTATGAAGAAGCGTGGTCATACTTTGAAAAATATCAGGACTACGTCCTCGGAATAATTTCTGATATAAGTTTCATGCATGATGGGGTACGGGATCCGGAAGCGGGATTTACCTTCGCGGCGAATGTCAAAAGCCGGCATGCCGATATTCCGATCTTGCTCCAGACGAGCAATCCGGAGTTTGAGGGTCAGGCGCGCCAGATAGGGGCAGAGTTTCTCGTCAAAGGTTCTCCCCGCCTCCTGAATCGACTGCGTAAGTTCATGATGAACAACTTCGGTTTTGGTGATTTCATTTTCCGAACACCGGATGGAAAGCAGGTCGGCCGTGCGCATGATCTGAAGAGCCTCGAAGAACAGTTACGTGTCGTCCCCGGGGAAAGCATAATCTATCACGCGGAACACAATCACTTTTCGGTCTGGCTGAAGGCAAGAACCGAATTCTGGCTTGCACACCGCCTGCGGCCCAGGAAGGTCACGGATTTTCCCTCCGTGGAAGATCTCAGGAATGAATTGCTGAACTCGCTCAGACTCTACCGTGAGCTGCAGCAGCGCGGCGTTATTACTGAATTCAATCCGGAGACGTTCGATCCGCGGAACAGTTTCGCAAGAATCGGGGGCGGATCTCTGGGCGGAAAAGCCAGAGGCCTCGGATTCGTGAATACACTAATCAGTACCTACGATATCAAAGATAAATTTTCAAACGTTAAAATCTCCGTCCCGTCGGCCGTGGTCATTGCTACGGATGTCTTTGATGAATTCATGGAAGAGAATCACCTGCAGGATTTTGCCCTCAGCGAAACTGACGATGCCCTTCTAAAAAGCCATTTCCTCGAAGCGCCGAAATTTCCCGAGGAGATCAAAACCAGGCTTGCAGAGTTCCTCGCGATCATTCATGAGCCGCTCGCGGTACGGTCGTCGAGTTTGCTGGAAGATTCCCAATACCAACCGTTCGCCGGCGTATATCAAACATTCATGATGCCGAACAACAATACCGATGATGCCATTCGTCTGCAGGAATTACTCCAGAGCATAAAACTCGTCTACGCCTCGACATTCTTCAGGAAGGTTAAGGATTACATGAAAGCGACTTCCTACCGCCTCGAAGAGGAGAAAATGGCTGTCATCGTCCAGCGGATGGTTGGCGAGCAGCACTCCGACCGCTTCTACCCGGATTTTTCAGGCGTTGCAAAGTCGTACAATTTTTATCCGGTGCCGCCTCAAACTGCCACCGACGGTATCGTCCTTGTCGCTCTGGGATTGGGCAAAACGGTCGTAGAAGGCGGGAACACGGTACGTTTCTGCCCAAAGTATCCACGCCATCTTATGCAATTTTTTAATACCATAGAAACTTTAAAAAATGCACAGCAGGATTTTTATGCGCTGAACCTGAAGTACGGACTGGAAGATAACGGACATATATCGCCCGACAGATTCGTCGAGAAGTTTTCAATGGATGTCGCTGAGACGGATCAAACACTCTTCTATGTCGGATCCACGTATTCTCCGGAAAACGATGCCGTGTACGACGGCATTTCCCGGCCGGGCAACCGGGTCGTTACGTTTGCGCCGATTCTCAAGCATAAAATTTATCCCCTCCCGGAGATCCTCGAGTTCATGTTGCGGATGGGTACTTGGGGGATGGGAACGCATGTCGAAATTGAGTTTGCCGCAAACATGGATATACCGCCGGCTAAGCCTAAAGAATTTACCATGCTGCAGATACGACCAATGGTTTTAAGCCGCGAACTGGAGGAATTGGATGTCGATGTACCGGCAGATGATGTCTTCTGCCAGAGCCAGATGGTTCTGGGTAATGGCGTCACGAGGAACGTCTTTGATGTCGTCATGGTGGATATTGAAAAGTTCGACCGCGCAAGAAGCAAGGACGTCGCGGACGAAATCAGCCGGCTTAATGAAAAATTAGTGAACGAGAAAAAACCGTATATCCTAATCGGTGTCGGACGGTGGGGAAGCATGGATCCGTGGCTCGGCATCCCTGTAACGTGGGACCAGATTGCCGGTGCGTGTACGATTGTGGAATCCGGTTTCAGGGATATCACTGTTACGCCGTCACAAGGCTCGCACTTCTTTCAGAACATCACTTCGTTCCGCATCGGATATTTTACCGTCGATTCGGCAAACAAACTTGGATTTATTAATTGGGAATGGCTGCAGAACCAGCATGCTCTGGAGGTTCTCGAACATACAAGGCATGTGCGTTTCAAAGAGCCGATTACTGTCAGAATCAATGGTCACAAGAATAAGGGTATAATTTTAAAACCGAAAGCCTGAACACGACGAACTGTGAGTGAACACCGGTTTGGTTATTCACGAAGGAAATCGTACCTTTTCCAGGTAATGTTTTGATTTGAAAAGAGAAAATAAAATACGCAATAATAAACTATTAACCCAACAACCTTAAAACTTTGGAGTGATGTATGTCCGATTATGTAAAAGAACTAATGGCGATGGTGAAGGCGAAAAATCAGGCCGAACCGGAATTTCACCAGGCGGTTCAGGAAGTAGCCGATTCGCTCTCTCTCGTTTTAGAGCGCCATCCCGAGTACCGAACGGCCCGCATTCTGGAACGTATTGTTGAACCCGAACGTATCATCGTTTTCAGAGTTCCCTGGGTCGACAGTAAAGGCGATGTTAACGTCAATAGAGGTTTCCGTATTGAAATGAACAGCGCCATAGGTCCGTACAAAGGCGGATTGCGGTTCCACCCGTCTGTTAACCTCGGAATTCTAAAATTTTTAGCATTCGAACAGGTTTTCAAAAACAGTCTGACAACGCTCCCAATGGGCGGCGGGAAAGGCGGATCAGATTTCGATCCGAAAGGTAAGAGTGATGTCGACGTCATGCGGTTCTGTCAGGCGTTCATGAACGAGCTGTTTCGTCACATCGGTCCGGATACTGATGTCCCGGCAGGTGATATCGGTGTCGGTGGTCGTGAGATAGGTTATCTCTTCGGCCAGTATAAAAAGCTGAGGAACGAGTTTACCGGCGTCCTGACCGGAAAAGGACTGAACTGGGGTGGTTCTCTCATACGCCCGGAAGCAACCGGTTATGGTTCAGTTTACTTCGCCGCCGAGATGCTCGGAACTCGTCGACAGACTCTCGAAGGGAAAAAGTGTCTGGTCTCCGGAAGCGGCAACGTGGCGCAGTATACGACTGAAAAAATAATCCAGTTAGGCGGTAAAGTCGTAACTCTCTCTGATTCCAACGGATACATCTACGATGAAGAGGGAATAACGAAAGAAAAGCTGGCATTCCTGATGGAATTGAAGAATGTCCGGCGCGGCCGCATGAAGGAGTATACCGATAAGTATAAGTCCGCTGTCTATGCTCCGCTGACCGGCAAGGAGGAATTCAATCCGCTCTGGAATCACAAAGCTGATTGTGCCTTTCCAAGCGCGACACAGAACGAAATCAATGAGAAGGATGCCCGGAACCTCGTTCACAACGGCGTATATGTCGTGAGTGAAGGGGCAAACATGCCGACTATGCCGGATGGTGTGAAAGTTTTCCTCGATGCAAAGATTCTCTATGGTCCTGGAAAAGCTGCCAACGCCGGCGGAGTGTCAACCTCAGGCCTTGAGATGTCGCAGAATGCGATGCGTCTCGCATGGTCGCGTGAGGAAGTTGATAGCAGGCTGCATGGTATCATGAAGAATATCCATAAGACCTGCGTTACCTTTGCAGAGCGCTTCGGAACGCCGGGGAATTACGTTAACGGCGCAAACATCGGTGGTTTCCTTAAGGTGGCCGATGCTATGATGGATCAGGGTGTTGTCTGATCTGTTAAATAGTTATCTATTATCGAACTGCAGAGACGGAGTTCCATCCGTCTCTGCAGATGTTTGTGTGGAGATGAAAAACAGGTGCGATGCCGGATGAATGTCTGGCAGTTCCATACAGGGCGATTTCTGAAAATGGTATGAAAAGTAATTTTGAAGAACGTACGACTCCCCTCGATTCCCTGTGGGTAGAACATGGGTATGGCAACCGGTTTCAGGGTTTCCAGAATCTCATGCGTCTGCGCATACGGGATGTCCTGCTGGTTTCAAGTTTGTACGACCTCTACCTGTTCGAGGAGGATGGCAGACTTTACGAATTAATCCGACATGAATATCAGGGATTCAACCTCAGCCATTCGCCTGAATTAACCCGCGTATCGAGCGGGCATGAAGCGATCGCCCTCGCGAAGGAGGAAAAACGTTTTGACCTCATCGTGACGACTCTCCACATCGATGACATGCATGCAATAGACTTCGCCAAGCTGGTAAGGACATCCGGACTGAACTTGCCGGTTGTACTGCTCGCTCACGATAACCGCGAGTTGAAGTACCTGCTCCTCCACCACGACACCACGGTTTTTGATAAGATTTTCATCTGGCAGGGAGATTTTCGGATCATCATCGCGATCATCAAGTACCTTGAGGATCTGATGAATGTCGAACACGACACGCACATCGTCGGAGTTCAGACAATAATCGTCGTGGAAGATAGCATCCGGTACTACTCGTCATTTCTGCCGCTTATCTACACGGAGATTCTCAAGCAGTCGCAGAGATTGATTTCAGAAGGTATCAATCTGACGCACAAGTTTTTACGCATGCGGGCGCGTCCCAAAATTCTCCTCTCATCCACATATGAAGAGGCATTTTCCTACTATCAGAAGTACAAGGAGTACATGCTCGGCGTTATTTCCGACATTGATTTCCCCCGGGGGGGCGTACAAGATCCTCATGCCGGCATTGAATTTGCCAGGAGTATTAAACAGGAATCTGATATTCCGATTCTTCTCCTCTCTAACGCACCGGAGAATGAAGCTCTGGCCGAGGGAGTCGGCGCTTCGTTCGTTGTGAAGGATTCTCCGTTACTCCTTAACGAGCTCCGTCAGTTTATGATAAAGTACTTTAGCTTCGGTGATTTCATTTTCCGCACGCCTGAAGGGCATGAAGTTGGTCGCGCACAGGACCTGAAAAGTCTGGAGGAACAGATCCGGACCGTTCCGGAGGAGAGTCTGCAGTACCACGGAGAGCGAAACGATTTTTCAAACTGGCTGAAAGCCCGTACAGAATTTTGGCTTGCTCACCACCTCCGTCCCCGCCGGGTAGTCGATTACCCGTCTATCGAAGCTCTGCGGAAAGATCTGATATTTTCTTTGAAAACCTACCGCTCTATCCGCCAGCGCGGCATCATCACCGATTTTATCAAGGAGAGATTCGATCCCGATACGAGTGTGGCAAGGATCGGGGGCGGTTCTCTCGGCGGGAAGGCGAGAGGATTAGGTTTTGTAAACACGCTGATAAATGATTACAACGTACGAAACCGGTTTGAAGGTGTTACGATTTCTGTTCCGGCGGCAGTAGTTGTGGGGACCGACGTCTTTGATGAATTTCTGGAGGAGAATGATCTTCGCGATTTCGCTTTTTCATGTAACGATGATCATGAAATCACGAAGCGGTTTTTGGAAGCGCCCCGGTTCCCGGAGGAAATTCTGGGTGAACTCGCTGCTTTCCTGGATATTGTCAGAACACCGCTCGCCGTACGGTCATCGAGTCTGCTCGAGGATTCTCAGTATCACCCGTTCGCCGGCGTGTATGAGACCTACATGATCCCGAACGAACATCACAATCCTCTGATACGGCTCAACGATCTTCTCAACAGTATTAAACGCGTATACGCGTCCACTTTCTACCACAGTGCGAAGGAATACATTAAAGTGACTTCGTACCGGCTGGAGGAGGAGAAGATGGCGGTCATCGTCCAGAAGCTTGTCGGCAAGGTACACAATGACCGTTTCTACCCCGACATTTCAGGAGTCGCAAAATCATTCAATTTTTATCCGCCTCCTGCCCAGAAAGCCTCGGACGGCATCGTCTCGGTTGCTCTCGGACTTGGCAAGACGGTAGTCGACGGTGGGAACACCGTTCGTTTCTGCCCGAAGTACCCGGAAGATATCATACAATTTTATTCCGTAAAGGAAACCTTCAATACTACACAGCATGATTTTTACGCTCTGAGGCTGAATGTGAATTCTGATTTCGGGTATGAAACACATGATATGCTCGTGGAGAAGTTTGCTCTCGATATTGCTGAGAACGACGGAACACTGCACTACGTCGGATCGACGTATTCACACGAGAGCGATGCAATTGTTGAGGGATTGAGTCGGAAGGGAGTGCGCGTCGTGACGTTTGCTCCCATCCTGAGAGGGAGGATGTTCGCTCTTCCGGCTATTCTGGAGCTGCTCCTCGATATGGGCACGTGGGGGATGGGTACGCCGGTTGAAATTGAATTTGCAGTTACGGTAACTCCGCAAAATGGTGGAAATAGAGAATTTGGTCTGCTTCAAATGAGACCGCTCGTTGTTCACCGTGAACCTGAACAGCTGAAGATTGAAATTAGTGACGATTCACAGTTAATCTGCCGGAGCAATCAGGTACTCGGCAACGGAATCATCGATGACATCCATGATATTATCGTAGTGGATTATAATAAATTTGAACGTGCAAAAAGCATAGAAGTTGCCCGGGAAGTCAGTCAGTTTAATTCTGAACTCCTCGCGCTTCGCCGGCCGTACTTGCTTGTCGGAGTCGGACGGTGGGGGACATTGGATCCCTGGCTTGGAATCCCGGTGACCTGGGAACAGATCGCAGGTGCGCGTGTCATTATTGAAGCTGGAATGAAAGACATGGTAGTCACGCCATCTCAGGGATCGCATTTCTTCCAGAATATCACCTCGTTCATGGTCGGATATTTTACCGTCAATCCTCACATGGAAGAGGGATATCTGGATTGGGATTGGCTCCTTAATCAGGAAGCGGTCACTTCACGGACTTATACGAAACAGCTGCAGTGCAAGAAACCAATAGTAGTGCAAATTAACGGTCATCAGTCGAAGGGAATAATTCTGAAACCGGAGGTGGAGCGTGAGTAAAAAAGTGGCGAGTGATCGTACGCATAAGGCGCACGATAAATGCCCGCACTGTGGGCAGTCGCTGAGTCCGTGGGAACAGGTGCTCCTCAGCGTCGATCGTGCCCTGACGTGCAGGAACTGTTGGTACAGGATTTTACTTGATGCGAGTCCGAGCGAAGATCGCACAAAGGAGGACGATAAGAAAGGACCGAGAGGGTAATGCTATGGAATCTTACAATTCTTTTCAAGTTGCGCAGAAGCAAATTTTCGAAGCTGCAAAATACCTTAATCTGGATCGGGCTACCATCGATCTCCTCACCTGGCCTCAGAGAGAGATTATGTTTACCATCCCTGTCCGGATGGATAACGACAGCGTAAAAATCTTTCACGCCTGGCGTATTCATTACAACACCGCACGCGGACCCGCTAAAGGGGGTATTCGCTTTCACCCCGCTGAGACTGTGGATACCATCCGTGCTCTCGCATGCTGGATGACATGGAAAACAGCGGTTGTTGACCTCCCCCTCGGAGGCGGAAAAGGCGGAGTACTCTGCGATCCGAAATCTATGTCGATTCGTGAACTCGAGAAGCTCTCGCGCGGTTATATCCGGGGTATAGCTGAAAACATCGGAACCGAGAAGGATATCCCAGCTCCGGATGTGTATACAAATCCGCAGACTATGGTCTGGATGATGGATGAATATGAAACGATCATGCATCGACACCAACCCGGCATTCTTACCGATAAACCCCTGCAGATGGGCGGGACGGAAGGGCGGCGGGATGCGACAGCCCGCGGTGGTGTCGTTACGGTGCGTGAAGCATGTAAGATTCACGGCGTTAATCCGCGAGGCAGGTATGCAATCCAGGGATTCGGCAATGCGGGACAGCGCGCTGCACTTCTTCATCAGGAAATGCTCGGCGGAGGTACTCTCGTAGCCGTCAGCGATTCCCGTGGAGCAATTTTTAATCCGAAGGGATTCAATCCTAAGGACCTCGTCACTTACAAACTGACAACCGGATCGGTTGCCGGATTCCCGGGCGCGACTGCGATAAAGCACGATGAAGTACTTGAAGCAGATGTCGATGTCCTGTATCCCGCTGCCCTGGAAAATTCAATCAGCGATAGGAATGTCTCCAGGATTAAAGCAAAAATCGTGTGCGAACTGGCGAACGGTCCGACAACTCCGGAAGCTGACGAGATCCTCTATAGAAACCACGTGCATGTCATTCCGGATATCCTGGCAAGTGCGGGCGGTGTTACCGTATCGTATTTTGAAATGGTGCAGGATAGTTACTTTTACTTCTGGGATGAAACCGTTGTTCATCAGAGGCTCGATCAGAAACTGACGAAGGCATACCACCGTGTTCAGGAGGCAATCCGCGAAAGGAAGGTGCACCCCCGGCTCGCGGCAATGATCGTGGGCGTAGCGCGCGTTGCAGAGTCCTGTAAACTCCGCGGTTGGGTTTAGAATCTTTTAAGATCCGGGTTAATCTTATTATCCGACCGGCATGCACAGGTGTAATTGTTCTTCCGGACGTTTTTCTGTATATTGAATTCATACAATGCAATTCTGAATTTGTATGAGAACATATTTAAAATCAAAAATCCACAATGCAGTAGTTACCCGGGCGAATTTGAAGTATGTTGGCTCCATCACAATCGATGAAGCCCTGATGGAAAAAGCCGACATCGCTGAGTACGAAAGGGTTTTAGTTGTCGACAATACAAACGGCAACCGGCTGGAAACATACGTCATCAAAGGTAAAAGAAATTCCGGCAGCATCTGCATGAACGGCGGCGCTGCTCACCTCATAAGGAAGGGGGATGAGATCATAATCATGACATTTCAGATGGTACGTACCCCTAAAAAACCGAGGATCGTCATTGTCGACAGAAAAAATCGTTTCGTCAAATACTCAAAAGAACAATTAGAAGCACTCAAGGGAGCGTGTTGTTAATCGGGATAAAAACACCCGCCCAATTTTTTTAATACCATCCCTCTGCTAATACCCCGCCTCAACACTCCTCCTCACAGCTTCCCGGACGAAACTCACCGAGCTTCTCATGTGTGACAAGTGACCACTAGACGATTCTCAAATGTGAGAGCAAGACTTCCATTCCCACCAATTATTACTTAATCTATCAGATGATGTGCTATTCCGACTGGCATAAAAATTGACACTTTTTAGGTTGTTTCTTTATCTCTGTCGATGAATGAAAAAGGGAGAAAACCGACAGAGACGATCAGAATGGAAGGAAAGAGGGGTGATTATCGCAGAGGTAAGTCCACGCCTGTGATTGTCACATACCATACAATTAACTTAAACCTGGGGTGAGTACAAATTCTATGGATTGGACGAACGAATATAAAAAAAAGCTGGTAACTGCAGAAGAAGCAGTTCGCTGCGTAAAGAGTCATGACAGGATCTTTGTCAGCGCTAACGCGGCAACACCTTTCTCAATCCTTGAAGCGCTTGCAGCACGTAAAGAGGAACTCTTGGATGTCGAAGTAAATCATGTACTATTGATTGGTGATGATCCTTTTTCAAGAGCGGGAATGGACGGGCATTTTCGGCACAATTCTCTCTTCGTCGGACCGGCTGACCGTCAGGCAATCAACGATGGTCGCGGTGACTACGTTCCTATATTTCTTTCTGAAATTCCTCGTCTCTTTAAGAATGGTACAATTCCACTGGATGTGGTGATAGTCCACGTTTCTACTCCCGATGATCATGGATTCATGAGTTATGGGGTGGAGTGTATTACATCAAAAGCAGCTACAGAAAATGCGAAATGCGTCATTGCAGTGGTGAATGACAAAATGCCAAGAACGCTCGGTGATTCATTCATCCACATATCGTGTATTCATAGGCTTATTGAAGTTTCTCAGGAAATACCGGAGCTGCCGCGTAAACCTCCCTCTGAGGTTGAATTTAAGATCGGAAGATTTATCGCTTCGCTTGTCGAAGATGGAGCAACACTGCAACTCGGCATCGGAGGCATTCCGGATGCGGTTCTTTTATCATTGACCGATAAACATGACCTTGGGATTCACACGGAAATGGTTTCCGATGGAATCGTTAAACTCATTGAAGCAGGGATCATTACATGCAAACGGAAGACGATACATACTGGTAAAGTCGTTGCTACATTTTTCTTCGGATCAAAACAACTTTACTCGTTCATTGATAATAATCCGATCTTTGAGGTCCATCCGTGTGATTATACTAATGATCCTTTTGTCGTTTCACAGAATGAAAATATCGTTGCCATAAACTCTGCGATCGAAGTAGACATTACCGGTCAAGTATGCTCAGACTCTATCGGAACGAAAATCTACAGCGGTTTCGGCGGACAGGTAGACTTCATCCGCGGTGCTTCTAGGGCAAAAGGCGGAAAGCCAGTTATCGCTCTTCCTTCAACGACGAAGAATGATACCGTTTCCCGGATCGTGCCTACAATGAAACCTGGAGCAGGTATCGTGACAACCCGGGCTGACGTCCACTACGTGGCAACTGAATACGGCATTGCCGAATTGCACGGGAAAAATATTCGGCAGAGGGTTAAAGCTTTGATTGGAATTGCTCATCCGAACTTCAGAGAACAGCTCGAGCGGTATGCATATGAACAGAAATATATACCGTCAGGTTCATTTCAGGTCCCGACAAATGTGAAAAAACAATAAAGGAAAAAAAGTATTTGTACCGGATGGAATATTATCCGGGTATTGATGTAAGTGTCGATTAATTATCTAAAATAATTTAAGAGGATGCAACATGGCTGCTATTGATCTGCAACTCGAAAACCTTAATAAAGCTTTCCCTTCGAATTTTACCCAGGAACAAATCGCGAAAGGTAAAACCCTGTTCTTTAAAAAATTAGCTGAGGAAGCTCATAAGTTCTACCACGGTAAGATTGAAATCGTCCCAAAAGCTCCTGTACTTGGATTCAATTGGTTCAATGTCTGGTACACACCGGGCGTTTCCAAAGTATCCACAGATATTCGGGATAACAATGATGCCTCGTATGAACTTACCAACAGGGGTAATTTTGTCGCCGTAGTGAGCGATTCAACGAGAGTCCTCGGCGACGGAGATTGTACGCCTCCCGGCGGTCTGGGTGTAATGGAGGGAAAAGCGTTCCTCATGAAGTACCTGGGCGGCATCGATGCCGTGGCGCTATGCGTCGACAGCAGGAACGAAAAGGGCGAACATGATCCCGAGCGCATCATCCAGTTTGTTAAGATGGTACAGCACAGCTTCGGAGCGGTAAATCTGGAAGATATTTCTCAGCCGAATTGCTACC
>Ga0315277_10001705_pt1 | contig 31484 bp, 31 predicted proteins | sample YL17G05_15_MG_FD_203695 | JGI IMG/M metagenome (GOLD analysis project Ga0315277, IMG submission 203695) | Sediment microbial communities from Yellowstone Lake, YNP, Wyoming, USA - YL17G05_15 | ecosystem: Environmental > Aquatic > Freshwater > Lake > Sediment | place: USA: Wyoming | collected...
AGTTGGCCCAAGCAAATCCTGCTTGCGATCCGGCCTGATGGCAATGGTGACGTCACTGATACCCACGTCGTCTGGCGAGATAACAAGGGAGCGCCCTACGTCCCATCATTGATCGTCGCGGGCGATTTTCTGCTCAGCGTCAACAACGCCGGCGTGGCGTTCTGCTATGAGGCCGCCACCGGCAAGGTACTATGGCAGGAGAAGCTCGGGCGGCATCACGCCTCCCCGGTCCTGATGGGCGGGCTGGTCTTCTTCATAAATGACAACGGCGAAGTGAACATCATCAAACCCGGCCCAGACTTCGAGCACATCGCGAAATACGAGCTGGGCGAGCAATGCTATGCCTCGCCAGCGATAAGCAACGGCCAGGTCTTTCTGCGAGGCTTCAAGCACCTCTTTTGCATTGGCCGGAATCCCTGAAAACACGAAACTGTGCCGAAATGGTTGGCTACTGCTATTTTAGGACAGCTTTTTCCTCATAAATACGTAGTTTCCACGATTGCTTTGCCTATTCACGCTGGATAAACTATGAGGAGATAGGTGAAATCGTTTTTCTACTCTTCTCCTGATGGACTGGGCTCAACAGGAGGGACAAACAGGGATGCCTGTTCGGGCCCAGCAGCATAGAAACACGGAATTGTGGTTCCGTGATAAATATAAAGTTTTGGGTCGGCCTTAGCGATAGACAGGGCGGCTTGCAGGGAGGAGGTGAACCACATTTTAGCCCACAAGCTATCTCTGTCGTGGTTGCAGGTTGGGTGGGTGGGCTTTATTGATAAAGCGATAACGACAGAGAGGGAAACCGAATCTAATCGTAGTGTGTCGACCCTATTAAAACGGCTGGATGCGGACCAATTCATACGTTCTCCATCCAGCCATTTTCTTTTTCTGCAACTTTTCCTTCCTTAAACTTTTTTTGAGATACGGCCTTTTTAAAGCAAAAAAGAGGCCAAGTGCCATAAAATCCCGTAGTTCCCACGATTGACTTAACGGTGCTCTATAGAGTAAAATAACAGTTTATAGGATGGAGAAGAGGTGATGTTGTGTCAAACCTCTTTAATCTCGCCTCGGTGCCAGCGTGAAAGCATGTAATGCTTTTCAAGCGGTGTCGAAATATCTGGCTTCAAGGAAGAAGGCATTTTGTCGGTAACCTGTTTTGCAGTACGTTGCTGTACTGCGAACTAAGCAACCGCTGTTAGGGTTAGGCAAGCTGGAAATTTTGCCGGAAGCGATCGTATCTTGCAAAATTTAAGGATTGGACAGGATGGCAGATATCCTCGATGGAAAGCAAAGGACCTTAGCTTCAGACACAGGTATATTTTCTGATAGCGAGTGGTTAGAACTTGTGAATGAGCTTTGCTTATCGACAAGGCAGGCAGAGGTAGTAAAATGCCTTTTCCACGGCCAATCTGACAAACAAATTGCCTTTGAACTTCAAATACTACGGTTACAGCTATGGTTACGGGCGAAAAGAACGCGAAAAAGGAGAGCATAAAAAAGCAGTAGCAATATCTGCTGCAAATCCTGGCAACGATATAAGGAATGGGTGATGGTCTCAAAGGGCTTCTTTTCTTTATCGTATGAACAATTGATTGCGGCACAGCACGAGCGCTTGCAGCAATTCGGGGCATCACAGTGTGTGGATGTGCATTGCCACTGTCTGCCCGGTCTTGATGACGGTCCAGCAAGTATGAGCGAAGCTATGGTGCTGTGCGAGATGCTTGTTGCCGATGGTGTAACCACCGTGATAGCTACGCCTCACCAACTTGGACGCTTTGAAGGATGTTACGGCGCGCAGCAAATCCGCGAGGCAGTTGGAGAATTGAACTACGCGATGGAGAAACGAGGCATTCCCTTGAAAATTGCCGCTGGGGCTGATGTAAGGTTAGATGAACGAATACCGCAATTGCTCGGAAGCGGTCAAATACTCACCCTTGGAGATACTGGCAGATATATTCTTTTGGAGTTACCCCACGAAACATTTATAAACCCACAGCCGCTTATGACTAATCTCAGCTCGCTTGGGTTAAGAACTGTGATTTCACACCCCGAACGAAATGTTTTTTTGGCAAAAAACCCAGGTATGGTACTGAAATGGGCAGAATTAGGTGCCTGCTTGCAAATCACGGCCGCCAGTCTGGTTGGCGACTTTGGGCCGCTCGTTCGAGATGCTGCGTGGTACTTTCTTAGTACGCCTTTAGGGTTGCTGGTGGCAACAGATGCTCACGATAGGAACTTTCGGTCACCTCGCATGGCAAAGGCATTTGAGCTGATCGCAGAGCACCAAAGCAGACTTGTGGCGCAAAGGCTATGTGTTGGGAATCCTATGCGCATCCTGAACGGACAGGAGCTGCTATCTCGAGTACCTTTGCAGAACAGGAGACCCGCAAATGGGTTTGCTGCAGATGAGTAAAACGACGATTAGCACAACGGGTGAACGACTCGAGCAGGTAATCGAGTTGCTGCTGATTTCGCTTTTGGCGTTTATGCCTCTTGCACTCGGTGCAGTTGAGGCCTGGAGCGAGGAGCGAGCAGGTCGTGATAGGACTAGCCATTGCTGGCGTTTATTTAACCACAGGCGAGATTGGCGTTATGGGTAAGCTTCGGATGTGTTTAATCTTATGCGTTCCTTTGGGCGGCACCTGACATAAGATACATTGGAGACAAATGAAAAGTTATCAGAAACAGTATATTTTTTTAGTTGATGACGATATGGCAATATTGAAGACGGTCGGTGAAACTCTCAAGAAACTCGGAGTTAGAGTCGCTTGTTTTTCCAGTGCAACCGATTGTTTGGAGCGGTTCTATAAGGAGGGGTGTGATTTACTTATTGCGGATGTCAAAATGCCCGAAATGAATGGGATGGAGCTGCTGTCGGAATGTCACCGTATAGCCCCCTGGATGCCTGTTCTTTTGATAACCGGCTACGCCGACATACCAATGGCTTTTGCGGCAGGTAGAGATGGAGCTGTAGATTTTATAGAAAAACCCTTAAACAGGGAAAGTTTTATATTCAAAGTCAACTCATTATTACAACAGAATTTTTCCCGTGACTCTTTGGTTGGGAAACCTTTGACTAAGGTGGAAATGAAAGTTCTAGAGCTGACCGCTATGGGAAAAACCAGCAAAGAAATAGCACAGTTGCTTAATCGTTCTGCAAGAACGATAGAAGTGCACCGCAGTCACATTAGGCAAAAGCTCTGTGCCGGCAACTTTGCGGACCTGATAAAAAAAGCTTTTGCAATGAAGCTCATTCCACTAGAGAAATTAACTTAGCGAACCTTCACATAATATTTGCAGCCATAACCCTCCAAAGGTCAAAAGACTCACTGACTCGAAACGTCACCAGTATCAACTGAGACTGTTCGTGAATTCCTACGGCTGAGCAGCCCCAAAACGAGCGGTAAGCAAGTTTAGTGTTCCGTGTGCAAAATACGTATTTCCACGTATTGTATTCCTTGGTCGATGCCTATATAATAAAGCAATCACCATCAGAGTCCGTGGGTTGAGGTCCTGCGGATGTCTGCAGGTAGCGCAGTGCATGCAGGGAGGCGGGTTAATTGCTGTAAGGATAAAGGGATAGCCTTTTGCGCGTTATGCCGCAGCTATGAACTTGGTTGTGTACAGCCAGCAATGCTGAGGCAGGCGATCCAAATCGCACAAGAGAATCCATGGTGCAGGCCGCCACGAGGGTGTAACCATGACGTGAACGCTGTTGATGTGGCGTTGAGCATGAGGAGTCGTTTGTATAGCGCGCCAACAACAGTCACATAAGGTTGACAATGAAGGTCCCGGACGTTGTTGTCCGGGAAAAACGGTTGGATGTGGTGTAGAGGAACGAAAGGGTCTGAGAGAGCAATATCCAATGCTGAATTGAACATCTTGATGGCTTGCGCACGTGATTAGGATTGAGAGAAAGGGGTGGGTCAGCAAAACACCCTTGGTAAGTGAGCGCTGACCCACCTTGTCCTACCCAAGTTGCAGTTTTCGCACCTTGGGCAGATCACCTTAGTATCGCATCTTGGCTGCAATTGGTCAAGTCCTTTCTCAATGTCCCCCGCCGACCGCCGACGTTAGCGGTCTTGGGTCGGCATGACGACCGATGTGTCGATAAGCACTCTGCCCAAAGCAAACCAAAGTGGGTAAATTCGTTCCGAACTACTGCTCCCGGTTGTGAGGAAACCATGAGCAGTATTGAGATAGAGGGCTGGTGGATTTGGCAAGCTACATGGAACTTCGTCGTGAAAAGAATTCTGGGGGTGGTATTCATCTGCACCGCCATCGCCAAGCGTCTTGCTGTCCTCTGTGTTTTCTCACCAATAATATCCAAAGGATCATAACGTTCTTTGCGACGCACATGGCCGACTGGTGCACCGGCGAATGGCGAACTGTCACATGCGCAGGGATGAGACATCCGCGTTTGCGGGTACTGGACGGGAGGATGTCTACCGGCGTCGCGTGCTTGTGCACGGCAAACAGGTAGATGGACTGAATGTGATGTAAGGATTTGCCTGCGCGTGAACGGAATTGTACTGCTGCAGGAATGCTGATGACGGCAGTACATCGCGGGTGCCAAATGGCATCTGTGCAAGATGCGTCGACGTACACCGACGGGGACGGAGTCCGCCCAGAACGGACGCTCTGGGATCGTTTCGCAGGAGGAACAAAATGTCAATATTCGGGAATGATTGTGACGGCTGACTTCCGCACGGGCCTTTCCGCCACCGCGCAGCGGGACGCGCCGGACAATTTGCCTGAAGGGCGTTGTGGTCATTTCCAGAGGCGCTCAGTTATGTTTGAAGCGTCGATCTCATCGAGTTCAGTCGCCTACCGGGGGCATACGAATATGCCCCACATGGAGAAGACCTATGAACACCGGCATGCATGAATTTGAGATGCGAGATAACGGCCAGAATACCAGTATGGCGTATCCCGGACCGATGACTGATGGTGCTGTCGGGCACGACAGCCTGTTCCGGATTATGTGGCGAGGGCGCTGGCTCATTTTGCTTTCAATCGTCGCCGGGCTGGCAGGAGCATATCTCTATCTTCAAAGAGCCACGCCTTTGTACGTAAGCACGTCGCTGATCTTGGTCGACAAGCCCGGTTCACTACCCCGCTCGGATGTCCCGCAACCGGTGGGCAGTACCTCAAGCAACTACCTTCAGACACAAGCTAGTATGATCAGAAGTCGTGAGATCATAGCCGCAGCGCTCAGTGACCCTAATGTGCTCACGCTTCCCACTCTTAGGAACATAGACTATCCAGTGGAAGAGGTGCTCCGCACGCTTTCTGCGTCGGTCGGCAAAAACACCGACATCGTCGGCGTAGCTGCTCAGTCTGCGTACCCTGAAGATGCTGCCCAGATTGTAAACGCGGTGGTGCGGGCCTACGTTCGGTGGCATGACGCTAACAGACAACTAAGTACGGCGGACTTGCTCAAGGATCTCAACGGCCAGCTGCAAAAACACTATCAGGAATTGCGAACTAAGCGCCAAGAGCGGATGATGTTTGAACAGAGAAACCCTGGAGTGGTTGACAGTGTCCGGGGTGGCATCGTCTCCAAAACACTCGAACTGCTGAAGCAGGATCTCGCCAGCGCCCGCCTAAATACAATACAGCAGGATTCGTACTACGAGGGGCTCAAGCGGTTTGAAACAGAGCCTAATAAGTTGCAGCAGTACATCTATGGCCGTCGAGACTCTACGGCTGTCCCCGTGTACGAGGGGGAGCGCACTAACCTCGAGAAGGAACTGGTTGCTACGCGATTGCAGCTCGAGGAAATCTCGGCCATCGGAGGTGTGCCACATTCTCGCATCACGCTGTTACAGAATAGGGAAACCGAGCTCCGGAAGAGAATTGCACAACTTGAGGGGGAGTTTGTGCAAAGTCAGGTTTCCCTGGCAAAGGCTCTTTCGGAAGATGCACATGCACGGGAGAAACAGCTCACGGATATGTATGAGAAGGAGTTCGCCAAGGTCCAAAACCTCAGTGGCCAAGATGCAGAGTATGCGTTCATCGTCTCTGAGTGCGAGATGTTTGAGAGCCTGTGTGATAGCATCCTGAAGCAGATTAATGCTTTGGACCTCAACGCGCGTTTTGAAGGACTGAATATTCACGTTCTCGAGAAGGCCGTGCCAGCAGCAGACCCATCCTCGCCGCAGGCGCTCAGGATTATGGCAATAGGACTGGTGCTGGGACTGATGGTAGGCGCCGGATTAGCCCTCATCCGGGATTGGAGAGAGCAGAGAGTGCGATCGGCAGACGAGATCACGGCGATTCTGGGTGTCCCGGTGCTCGGAGCTGTGCCGTCCATGTCCAAACGCGGGGTCGTCACGCACGGGCAGAGGCTGCGGTTTGCTTCCAACTCTCGTGAGTCGGAGGCTTACCGTGCGATCCGCACGGCGCTGTTCTTCGGCGCACGTCGGGAGCAGGCGATAACGATACTGGTGACGTCACCGGCTCGCCTTGAGGGCAAGACCACGCTGGTGAGCAATCTCGGCATCGCAATGGCCCAGACTGGGCAGAAGACGCTTATTGTCGATGCTGATTTACGCAAACCGATGCAGCACCAGGTCTTCTCGATCAAGGAACACGGCCAGGGACTCACTGGCGTGCTGTCGGGAACGGCGACTCTTGAAGAGGCGATCCGGCATACGGAGGTCCAGGGACTGGATGTGCTGGCAGGCGGCCAGAGTGCTCCAAATCCGTCAGAACTCCTCAATAGTCAGGCTTTCGCAAATATGCTGGAGCAACTCAAGGGAAAGTATGCTCGCATCCTCGTTGACTCGCCGCCCGTAGGTGTCTTGACGGACGCCCAGATCCTTGCTGCCCATTGTGGCTTGACCCTGCTTGTTCTGAGGGCGGAAAAGTCAACGCGGATACCTACGCAGCGGGCGCGGGACGCCTTGCTGACTGTGGGAGCGAGACTTGCGGGCGTGGTAGTGAACGATGTGCCCAAGAGGAACAGCAGATACAGCCAGTCCAACTACAGCTTCTACGGCTATCACTATGGTGACCAAGGTTCCGACGGCGGCAAGGTCGCAGGCAAGGAACTACCGGAGAATGGGCAAAGGCTTTGGCCGATTGCCTTGGCCTCCACTCTGGCGGCAAGATCACAGGCAAATAAATACCCGCGAATTGAAATCAATGTCAAGAGAGCACCGACTTGCGTAAGGAGAGCAGATGGCAATCCTCCAGCACAGCGACCCTCGGCGGGTCCTTGATGAGAGCGGCTCATAAGAGACGGCTACATAGAGGGAACATGCGAACATACATTTGCGTCTATTTTGGGTCGGCGTACTTGGCCTTACTCACTACGCCTCTTGTGATCTGGCTCGCACGGCGGATCGGCGCGGTGGACCGCCCAAGTATACGCAGCGTCCACACCAAGCCAATTCCAAGGATTGGCGGCATAGCGATATACCTGTCGTCCGTTTGCCTGATTGTCTCACTATTTTTCCTGAACAACGTAATTGGCGGGCGGTTTCGGGATGTGAGACTCCAAGTGGTCACGTTGCTCTGCTCGGCCACCTGCGTTTTTCTGGTTGGCCTGGTTGATGACCTACGAGGGCTGCCGGCCCGCTTCAAATTCATGGTGGAGTTACTCGGGGCCGGCGCACTGTGTCTTGCGGGCGTTCGGATAGGTAACATTGGCTTTGGCGGAGGAACTGCAATCTCCTTGGGCTGGCTGGGCTACCCAATTACTTTGCTGTGGATCGTCGGAGTAACGAATGCCGTCAATATGAGCGACGGGCTGGATGGGCTGGCCGCCGGGATTACGGCCATTGCGTGCTGTGTGATCGCCATCTTCGCTATCCACGGCAGCACGATTCATAGCGGTTTAGCCAAAAGCAACGACGTAATTATGGCGCTCTTCGCCCTGGCACTGCTGGGCAGCCTATCGGGCTTCCTGTTTTTCAATTTCAACCCAGCCAAGGTCTTTATGGGTGATTGCGGCAGCCTATTCATCGGTTTTACGATTGCGGCCGCCAGCGTAATGTGCGTATCGAAATCGACGGCGGTGGTTGGCCTGGCATTGCCGGCGCTGGCCCTGGGGATCCCTATCTTTGACACGTTATTTTCCATGCTCCGGCGATTTCTGGATCGCCGTTCGCTCTTCGCCCCAGACCGCAGCCACTTCCACCACCGCCTGCTTGCATCAGGCTTGAACCAGCGGCGCGCGGTCTTGATCATCTATGTGGCGACCCTCATTGCCGCCGGCCTTGGCTTGTTCATGATGACCAGCAGCAATGTCAGGTCCATAGTCGTGTTCGCAGTTGTGCTGTGCTTGATCCTGCTGCTCTTCCGCGCAGCGGGGGCCATCCGGCTGCATGAGACGCTGGCTCGCCTGCAGAGCAAATACAGGTGCTCCCGCGGGGAGCGAGAGGACATGAGGACCTTCGAGCACCTGCAGCTCCAGGTTCGTCAGGCCGGCGACGCAGGCCAGTCGTGGCAGGCTATATGCGAGGCCGCTCGCCGGATGGACTTCGCCTGGGTCTGTTTGAAGACGACTCGCGAGGATGGCGGAGCCGAAGAGGAACTGTGGCGCACGCCCGACAGCAAGCTGGATTTATCCCGAGTAGTCACAATGACGATTCCGCTTCGCAGCAGCGAAGAAGGACTATCCCGGCAGCTCGAGATTGCCGTCTGCGTCAACGGCTCATTGGAGGCCGCCAGCCGCAGAGCAACCCTGATCGGACGCCTCATAGATGAACAGGATCTGGCTGCAATAGATCCAATCGCTGGGAAAGGTCGGTTATGAGGGAATCTGCCTTCACAGGGACCGCTGGATATATCGCCCCCTGTCACGTGAAGACCATCAAGGAAACGGGCAACATCGCAAAGAGTCACAAGTGAAGACGGATACCGGCCTAGGCATCCTACCGAAAGTGAGTTGCCAGATCCCAAATGCTAAAAACTGACTGCCCCACAAGCTGGTCCAAGCCGCACTGGCGGATTCTGTGTTACCACGCAATCCCGGACGGTTTCACTGATGGCTTCCGGGCACAATTGGTCGCCTTTCGCGAGATGGGTTTCACCTTTATTGATTTCGACTCTGGCCTGAATCTCTGCCGAGGGGAAGGATTCACGAAGCCGATGATGACCGTCACCTTCGACGATGGCCATCGCACGATACACACTAACGCCTTGCCGATTCTTGAGGAGCTTGGCATCAAGGGATTCCTCTACCTTATTGCTGACAACGTTAACAAGAGCAGGACGCATCGCGACGAGAACTCGTTACAGGTCGTGACATTGGGTAATGTGCGTGACTGGATACGGATGGGCCACGGTCTCGGCAGTCATACTCTCACGCACGCCCCGCTACACCTTTGCAGCGACTCCCGCCTGATGCAGGAGTGCACTTTAAGCAAGCAGATCCTCGAAGATATCTTCCAAGTGCCGATCCGTCATCTTTCTTATCCCTTCGGACAACATTCGACGCGGACTTATGAGTTCTTAAGACGTGGTAGTTCCTACGATAGCGCCGCCACGACAGACAGGGGGAAGATGTCTCGTGGGCACGACCTCTTCAGGCTCCGTCGAGATGTATGTGATCCAAAAATGTCTGTTGAATCCATCGTTCGTGTAATGCAACTCGCAGATCGATGGTACTGGCTCAGACACTTCCGGCGGTACTGGCGGAGGCACTTCAGCCAAAGACACAGAAACTGGGAAAAAAGACACCCGGAGGAGAAATGGGAGGCCATTCCGGAACTGTCCAAGTGAGCAAACTTCGGCACCTGTGAGTTCTGCAATAGCTCCAATTCCTGGGAAAGGCCGGTTATGAGGACACGTGAGTCGCATAACAGTCTGGGATCCAAGCAAGCCAGATGACCTCCGGTTATACGTAGTTTCTGTGTCTGCCCAAGCTGTTTTGGGGAAAGGACCAATAGCGGAAAGGTGCGCGACTTAAGGAATGGTTAGGCGACTTCTGAGCTCCCAGCTTCGTATCAATATGGCTTCCGGCGTGGTAACCACCGTCATCAATACAGCCGTGATGCTCATTTCCTATCCCATCTATCTGCATTATCTGGGGTATGAGAAGATGGCCGTCTGGATGGTGCTTGCAACGGTGCTGACGTTCTACTTCTCTCCGTGGATTCCGGGGCGATTGCCGAGGGCCTTTCCACCGATGGCTCACTCCTTGCAACGGATGAATTGTTCCCCGGAACGGATGACTCGTGGAGTGGAGCGGACGACTCGCAGAGCCCGCTGATGACTGGCGGAAGCCAGCGGACGACTCACTGAAGCCGGCGGATGACATACTCTCTGGAGCGGATGGCTCACTCCGCCGAGTGGATGACCTACTCTGTGGAGCGGACGACTCCCGCCGTGGAGTGGATGGCTCGCTCCTTGACGAAAACAGTGTTTTTAGCCTGAAAAGCCAGAAATTAGAAGAAAAAGGTTCACCACGAAGTTTAAGAAGAACACGAAAGTTTGGGAAAAGATTTAGTAATAATTGTCTTTTGTCTTTAACTTCGTGAATTTCGTGTCCTTCGTAGTAGAATAATGTTCAAGATATAAAAATGAGTTCCGTAATGTGCGGAGCATCAATATTTGACTATTTTAATGAAAGGATTTGAAAAATGCCAGATTACATTCCAGCTTCAGACACAGGGTTTCAGGTGTGGGTGAATAACTTTGTTAGCTATGCCAACAGCCATCTCATTGATTTGGGTATAACGGCCCCCGATATAACTCCGATATCGAGTGCCCAGGTGAGTTTTACTGCAAAAATGACAGCCAATGTTACCGCCCAGCAGGCAGCACAATCGGCACGGCAGGCAAAGGACGACAGTCGCGATGTACTCGAGGCGGCGGTAAGGCAGTTAGTGCAGAAGCTTCAGGCATCTTCCAGTGTCGATGACGCCGAGCGGGCAGCGCTTGGAATTACTGTAGCAGATACCATCCGAACCACGGCAGTCGGCGGTATTTCGACAAGGCCGATAGGAGTGGTCGATACCAGTCAGCGGCTGCGTCATGAGATTCGCTTTTCTGATGAGGCGACCCCGACAAGGCGTGCCAAACCGGCAGGCGTGATGGGCTGTGAGATTTGGGTAAAGGTATCCGCTGTCGGCGAAGCGGCTCCGTCCAGCGCCGATGAACTTAGCTTTTTGTCGTTGGATACGGCCAGTCCGTATGTTGCCGAATATGACGGCGCCAATGGCGGAAAGACCGCCCATTATATGTTGAGATGGGTCAAAAGCGGCGGTGAAAAAGGGCCATGGTCAGAAACCATCAGCGCAACGATAACGGCGTAAAAGGAAGTTAGAAGGCCGAAGTACGAAGTTAGAAGGTAGAAGTACGAAGGTTGAAGGGCGAAATTGGAAGGCAAAAAGAAAAGGGATTTGTGTGAGCGGACTTTTCAGTTTGCGCTAAGAATTGTAAATTTCTGTCAGGGATTATCAAAAAAACCGGGCGCTGGGCAGACTATGGCTAACCAGTTATTAAGGTCAGGCACTTCGATAGGCGCGAGTGTTGAAGAAGGCCAGGCGGGACAAAGCAGAGCGGATTTCGTTTCAAAATACTCGATTGCCTGCAAAGAAGCACGCGAAACGCATTATTGGCTGCGACTTCTTGACGAATCCCGAATTGCCTCGTCACCAGAGATCGGAAGTCTTTTGACTGAATGTAACGAGTTAATTGCAATTCTAACCGCCATTATTAAAAAAACGAAACAGAACGCTTAACCGTGAAATTCGTCCTTCACTCTTCGTTCAACCTCTTCGCCTTTGGGATTTCTATGGGTTGTTCTCACGCCTTTCTTTGTAAACAAGTCTTTGATTTCCTTTTGTTATCTGCCGGTACGGAGTGCGCCCGGAGCTAAAGTACGTTGATTTTGTTCGATACATTACGCAAAGCTGTTTCAAATAAAATCGCCCTGATACACATGAAAGCCATAAACGAAGCTGACAACGAGTTAGCCTCAGCCCGTCGATAAGGATGACCCCGTTGGATGATTTTTCTGAACCATCTGTATCCACACCGAACGCCGTAGGCGGCTCTTACGACGGCCTTGCCGTTGCTCAGGGCAGCATTCGAGCGGCTGGACTTGCAGCCAGGCTGTGCTCGCTCCTCAGGTCTCAAAGGAGTCGGTTAGGAAGCCTCTCGGTTCTTCTGCTTGTCAGGTTCATTACGGCAGGACTTGGCTTTGTCACTACTATCAAGATCGCAAATAGTCTTGGCAAGGCCATGTACGGGGAGCTCGCCTATGCGCTGGCCTTAGGGGCATATGGCGAGGTAATCGTTCGGTGTGGCTTGAACCGCACCCTCATACGCGACCTGATCCATGATCAGGACCGCTTTGATGTACTCGTTCTGGCGAGCATAGCCCTGCGAGTTGTTCTGTTTGTATTTGTGGCGCTCGGGCTTGTCCTCTGGCGAGTGGCCGGCGGCGGCGTGAATACCTTGTCTTGGGTAGTCGTAAGCCTCGTTCTTCTCAAATCGGCGCTGTCACTGGACTTACAGCCGGTGTATGACGCCTGGCATCAATTCAAGAGACACGCAGCGTATGCGTTGGTGGAACGGTGCCTATACTTCGCATGTGTATGGACAGCCTTGCTGGTTTGGCCCGGCGAATTTGGACTTTTATGGATTGCCCTGGCAACAGCCGTTTCCGTAGTCTTCTACCTGATAATCCAGTACCGGTGGGCCTTCAAAAGAATCCTCACCCGCACAAATGCCTCTCTGGTTACGAGAACGGCCCTGCTGCTGCTGAAACAGAATGTCGTGATGTGGTTTGCGACCATTGTGGGTCTGTCGTTTGGTTCACTGAACCAGATTCTCCTGAGGCACTTTCAGAGCGCTCAGGAATTGGGCGGCTATGCGGTTGCATGGCAACTCGTTGTCGTGGCGGATGTGTTTCTGCTCAACGTGTCGAGGATAGGAAATCCAGGTGCTGCTAGAATAACTCGGCCGGGCACAAGTGCGGCGGCTCGGCGACGCTTCATGGTCAAGTATATCGGTGTAATGCTCGCTGTGGCCGCGCCTTTCTGTCTGCCGGCCTTGATATGTCCTAGGCTCATCCTCAGTATGCTCTTTCGGCCAGAATATTTGACGGCCGCGCCGATAATGTGGCTTCTTGGAGTATACACGCTGCTGCATGCCGTGGCGATACCTGTTTCCCAGTACGTGGTTTCAGCACGCATGGATAAAACGTACTTGGCCAGCGTAATGATCGGCGGTCTTCTGACAGTTGGCCTATGCCTTCTTCTGATTCCGACATGGTCTGCTTTCGGAGCAGTTCTTGCAGTCTTGTTGGGCCATGGCATTTGTATAATGGTCTACTCGTTTGCGATGGTTCGACACGTCGCTCGACAGGATTAGATAAATGAAACAGAAAAATGTTTGTTCTGAAATCGTCGCCAATGGTCTCTGCATAGGTTGCGGAGTGTGTGCGGCAGTATGCCGAACAGCGAATCTTGAGATCCGATTTAACGATTACGGGGAGTACAATGCGTTTGAGACTCAGCCTGGATGTCCACCCGAATGCGGTATGTGTCTGAAGGTCTGTCCGTTCTTCGACGGTAATGACAACGAAGACATCATTGGAAAGCGGCTTTTTAGCGATATTCCTGAAATAAAGCACACGTCGGAAACGGGTTACTTTCTCGATTGTTTTGTCGGCTACTCAAACGTCAACAAACATCGCGAAAATGGTGCTTCCGGCGGTCTGGCGACTTGGACGATGGAGACTCTCTTGGAGAAGGGCCTTGTGGATCATGCGATATGTGTGTCTCCAATGCCAGGTTCTGATCCGCTATTCAAGTTCGTGGTCTGTAAAACGCCTGAACAGATCAGGGCGTGCTCTCGGTCGTGTTATTACCCTGTTGAAACCAGTGAGGTGCTTCGTCACGTTCTGTCAAATGATGGCCGGTATGCCGTGATTGGTTTGCCCTGTGTGTGTAAAGCTGTTCGCTTGGCAATGGAGATCAATCAGAAACTTCGACAAAGAATAAGGTATGTGCTCGGGCTAACATGCAATCAACTCAAGAGTAGACCCTTTTTAGAGTACATGGCTGGGGCAAAAACCGGCAGTCCGACAAGACTAAAGCGAGTGCTATTCAGGGTAAAGGACAGAAACCGGCCCGCCTGTGACTTTGGCATAAAATGCGTGTTGCAGAACGACGTTGAGAAAACCTTCTTCTGGACCAACGGCATGTACCGTGTTTGGTCTGATGGCTATTTCACACCCAATCCATGCAACTTTTGCGACGATGTCTTTGCTGAATGTGCGGATACCACATTCATGGATGCTTGGCTACCGCAATACTACAAAGATTGGGCGGGATATAACATCGTCCTTTCGCGAAGTGCCGCAATAAGTAGTCTCCTGAACGCCTCTTCCAAGTCGGCGGAGACTTCCATAAGCTGCATAGCCATAGATGATGTGATCAAGAGCCAGCGTGGGGCGATTAGACGTAAACGCCATGATCTCGCCATTCGCGCGAGCATGTGCCGTACGCTCGGCCAAGCTGTTCCCCAAAAGAGGGTTTCTTCTCGCCGATCATATGTCTTCAGCATTAGGAGTCACGTTGTGAAATTGGCGTTATTGACATCGCAGAAAAGCCGTGACGAGTGGCTGAGGAATCGCGGGAATAGGGTGCCTTTCGACAAAGCAATGCAACCTATTGCGATTCGGCGAGCCGTCCTCCGACGAGTCGAAAACGCGATGTGTATGCCGCGCACTTTATTGCGTCGTTTTTTTGCACGATTATAAGTGCGAGCAAGATCAGTTGAGCAAGTCAGACCTATTTAATGAACGTGAAGCAGTAAGACGATAAGACGAAGATCCGAAATGCGCGTCGCTGTGTTGACACATCATTGGGTCCCTAACTTTGGTGCGAACCTTCAAGCACTCTCAACATTCCATTTTCTGAAGAAGATGGGACATGAGCCGGTCGTACTGAACTATCGACCATACTTAAAGGAGGAGAAGGAATACCGTGATATTGATCCAAGGCAACTGCTATTACATGAAGAATGCTGCGACACGTTTCTGAAACAATCGCGCGTGCTGCGAGATAAGGACGAAATAAGTGCGTTCTGCTCTGAGGCGCGCTTTGACGCAATAATAGCTGGGAGTGATATTGTCATTCGACTCAGGCGATCTGGAGATACAGAAGACATGACGTTTCCTAACCCATTTTGGCTGACTTGGGCTCATTCGTTGAATCCAAGACCGCGACTGGGATTCCTCGCTGCCAGCGCGGGAGGATCATATTACTGGCTCTTACCCAAGCTCACTAGGAAGGCGATAGCGGACGCGGTGTCTCATGTGGATTATGTAAGTGTGCGTGACCGATGGTCGCAATTTATGCTCCGCTGGGCGACTAAGGGTCGACTCGACCCCTCGATGTGTCCTGATCCAGTCAGTGTCCTGAACAAAGTATTTGAGGTCCCTAAGTCTTTTTCCGAGGAGCCGGTCACGCTTCGAAAGAAATACGTATTGATGAATTGTAGTCACAGGCACTTCTCTGCGAGGTGGATACACAATTTTGTCGAAATCTGCCATCATCAAGGCCTCCAAGTCTTCAGTTTGCCTTGGCCGCAGGCAGAAAGCAGGCTCCGGGTAGATCGCACCCTCCATCTTCCCATGCATCCGCTGGCCTGGTATTCTTGGATTAAGAATGCTGCCGGGATTGTGGCCATGCGTTTTCATCCCGTCGTGTGTAGTATCTTCAACAATGTCCCCTTCGTCAGCATTGATGTTAGTGCCCCGATCCACCTGCGATGCTTTGCGATACGCCGAGCAAGCAAGGCTTATGATATTTGTATGAATATTGACTCTTGCTCAAGGTCTTTTGTACCATTATATGGCAGATTGCTTCTAAGCCCAGAGCGAGCAGTAAGGATGCTTGCAGAATGGGACAGTCTCAAAGCCGAAGAGTACACTACATGCGCGAATCAGGATTTCGCAAAAACGGTACTGAATATTCTGGGCAATGGTAGTGTTGAGTGAATAGTCCAAGCTTGTTCGTGGTGGCGAGGCAAGATGAGTCTAATCTCATACGGAACATGCTGAGTATTATCGGAGAATAGAGTTGGTTTTGGCCGAGCGAATAACAATAGGCATCACTACGAAAGACCGCTGGGGCGAGCTTGCAGAGACGGTCGGAAGACTCGTTGATTTGGGGCTTGGTGACTTGGCTTTCATCGTGATTGATGACGGTTCAGCCGAAGCGAGGGCCGACGAAGTCTGCAGACCGCTGAAGAATTGCACAATCGTTCGTCAGCCCGTCTCCCTCGGTCTGGTTGAAGAGCGCAATCAGATAGCCCGATTGACAAAGACCGACTATCTTGTCAGTCTGGATGACGACTCCTGTTTCGGAACTCCACACAATCTTGAGAAGGCCGTAAAGTACATGGATGCAAACCCTGATGTGGCGGTCTTGGCGTTCCGGATCACACGAACACATCCCAAGCCCGGGCACACAATGACTCAAGACGGATTTAACCCGCCTTTGCCCGTGCCAGTATCAGAGTATAACGGTTGCGGCCACATGTTAAGGGTGGCAACATTTCGAGAACTCGGCGGGTATCGGGGTTACTTTCACCAGATGTGTGAGGAAAGAGACTACTCTCTTCGCGTTTACGGCAGCGGCAAACGCGTTGTTCTGTTCCCCGATGTGCATGTGGTGCATAGATTGACTCCGGTTGCACGTTCGAACAGGCAGGCCTGCTTCTATGGTGCCCGTAATACCCTGCTATGCTGGCTGCTGAATCTGCCGTTTCCTCTATGCCTGTGGCGATGCGCGCGAAGCGTATCAGGTCAAATCTTTGCAGTGCTACGAGGCAGACAGAGGTGTTGGCCGACCATCAAAGGACTGGCATCAAGTCTTTGCGTTTTTTGGCGACACAGACAAGATAGAAGACCTCTGCCGATGTTGGTTCTTCGAGAGTATTTTTCTCTATAGAGATTCGACCCCATATTACCAGCAATGGCTGGTGTCCACCTCTCAATGTGAGGCATTTAAGTGTTCCTGCTGATAACTCATAGTGCTGATGACATAAGCCGCTACCTCAATAGCATATCGTCGCGCCTCAGTGAAACCGGCTGCGTAACGTGGAAGGACACGCCAGGCATGACCATCGTGTCACAGAGGGGGATCAACTGTGCGACATCGGGTAACTGTTGTGTGCTTCTGGATCAGCTATATACAAACGATGGGCTTTGCGCTAATGGAAGCTGCCATGATGGCCTGTTCGGCAACCTGCTGCAGCGCTGGAGGTCCAAAGGTGTGAATTTCCTCGAGGACTTGAACGGCTCTTTTGCCCTTGTCTTGCACGATCCTGAAAAAAGAGAAGTGCTGGTTTCAACGGATCGCTTTTCAACGTATCCACTGTGGCGTTGTGCTCTTGATTGCTCAGGAATTGCCATTTCTTCGGACTTCACGGCATTGGCAGGGCTGATCCATGGCACGATTGACTACGCATCATTATGGTCGTTTCTCACCCGTGGCCGGCCTGTCGGGCAACATTCGTTCTTCAACGAGATCAGGGCCATCCGACCTGCGACGGCCTTGCTCTTTAGAAACGGCCGGCTCATTGAAGAGGTCGAATGGTACAAGCCGAGATTCGAGCCGGAATACGGCCGTTCATTGTCGCACTGGGGCAAGGAGCTGGCGGAACGCCTTGAAGCAGCAGTCCAGGACCAGATGAAAGGCTCAAGCTCGCCGGGCTTACTTCTCAGCGGTGGCCTTGACTCTCGCCTGGTAGCGTCCATAGCACCAAAGGAGACGGCCTGCTTCACGATAGCGGATTTCAACAATCGGGAGATGCGGATTGCATCGAAAGTGGCTCAGATATGCGGCCTGAGACATGACCCGGTTATCCGCGATGAAAACTGGTATCCAATGCTGTTGGAAGAAGCGGCAAAGAAGAGTATTGGTCTCTGGCACTGGCAACATATGCACTTTCTCCCGCTTCGTGATATGCACGGGGAGTGGGGCAAAATTGACAGAGTCATGCTTGCGATGGGTTTCGACACGTTCCTTAAGGGCAACCAGGTGACTGATCCCGCATTGTGGAAACGGTCCCCCGAGATTCGTTCCGAGTCGGCTACATCGTTTCTGGTGGACTTCGGAGCATGCCGGCTTCCAATCGAGCAGTATTACGAACACATAATGCATCCAGATGTCATCCGTGCGTGCAGGCAGTCTTATAGAGATTCCCTCGCTGAAGAGGTTGAACATGTCCTGCCCATGGCCGCGTGCATACCTGATGTCTGGGAGATGCTTCAGTTTCGTTCGATTCACCGAGTGCCCTATTTCACAAACCTTACGTGCCTGAGAGAGTTTATCCCCGCAAGGAACGTCATCTTCGACAACAAACTCTATGATTTGTATTTCCGTATCCCGGCCACCATCCGACGCACCGGAAATGTGGTGAGAGCGGCCCTCAGGCACCAAGGACTTCGTCTGGCACTGATTCCGGATGCTAATAGTTGGTTGCCCACGGTTTTCCCATCGGGTGTCCATGACTGGGCCAGAAAAGCCCGCAGGGGTATCTCTGCAGTGCGCAACAAGTGGTATCGATTGACCGAATCCAATCATTTCAAGAGTCATGGTTCGTGGCCGCAGGTGGGACGGCTCTGGGTCCATAATGATTCGATGCGCCGACTGATGGATGATCTTGTATGTGATTCTATTGCGTTACCGCCAGAGTTGTTCAATCAGTCGCAGATTAGAAAAGCCTGGGACCAGCATAAGACCGGCGATGCAGATTGCTCCGGAGTATTGAATGCTATCGCGAGTTTCGCGATATTCCACCGGGAATGTCGGCACACTGGCGCTTTGTAGCGCCCTATCAATGAGATGCCGAGACAATCATTTTGATTCTCTCAACGAGAATAGAATAGGCCATTAGATAGCATGTCTGATAACAAGATAAACGTTGGATTCTTCTATCGCGTGCTGCCGCACTACCGGCTTCCCATAATGGAAGAGTTGGCAAAGCGGCCGGAGATAGACTTGACTGTTCTATACAGCAAAGAGCCATCATGGTATTCCCTCAAGACCGTGAATCCAAACGGCAGATTCAAGTCGGAACTGATCGAGATGCGGGCCTGGCGGCTCGGCAACCAGGAAATCCTATATCAGCCCGATGCAAGCCGGCTGATCAAAAGCGGCAGATTTGATGTCGTTATCCTTCCAGGCAATCCCCGTCTGCTCAGCAATTTCCCCGCCCTCTGGGCGGCGAACAAGCAGCGCGTCGGCGTCGTTTGGTGGAGTTTGGGGCTAATGGCCAATCAATCACCTGTGACGATTGCCATTCGTCGTTGGCTGATGCACATACCTGATGCAGTTGTCCTATATACAACAGATGAGAGGGACTACTTCGTTAGCAGAGGTGTGCCTCCAGAGAAAGTGTTCATCGCACAGAACACGATAGACGTGACAGCCGAGAGGAGTGCAGCCAATGCTTGGAATGCCGACCTAATCGATGATTTCCTTGCCGAAAATGGCCTTTCAGGCAAAACATTATTTCTCTTTTGTGCTCGCCTGAGGAAGATTAAGCGAGTCGATCTTCTTCTCAGGGCCATGTCCATCCTTCTAAGGGACAGGCCCGACATTCACCTCGTCATCATCGGAGAGGGTGAACTGGAAGTTGAGTTGAAGGAACTTGCAGGACAACTGAGGCTTGACGGAAGCATCTCCTGGTTAGGTTCGATCTACGAACCACAACGGCTTGCCCCGTGGTACCTCTCCTCGAAGGCACTGGTGATCCCAACAGGAATTGGTCTGGCGGCCTTTCAGAGTTTTGCATATGGGCTGCCGTGCATCACGACGTCCAACAGACACAAGCAAAGCCCGGAAGCCTCTGCTCTGCTGGATGGGTACAACTGCCTTATGTTTGAGGATGAGAGTATTGGAGATATGGCAGAGAAAATGCGGTTGCTGGCCAGCGATAAGGACTTACAGCAAAGACTGTCAGTGAACGCTCGTCGGACAATGGAAGAGGAGTACACTGTTGAAAGGATGGTCGATGGGTTCGTTCAAGCCATTCAATATGCCCATGAGAAGGTCAAGACTGACTAAACGACCGCTTAGAGCCATAGGGAGAGGTGGTCTATACTTGCTATTGAAGCTGTTGCATGCTTTGGGCGGCAGTGTCCTCTATATGAGAGCCCGCACATGGAGTTTGAGGAGAAGTGGAGTTGTCTTTGAAGGACCGCCTGGATTCATCGATCCTTCAGCGGTGTTTGACACCTCACGCAAGATTGTGCTGGGTAGTGGTACGGTGGTTGCTAGGGACACCTATTTGCTCACTCACGACTACTCGATCACACCTGCCGCAGACTATGTCGGTCAGTTGGGGGAAATGGATTTGAACATTACCGGCGAGATCCACATAGGAAAAAACTGTTTCCTCGGTCTAAGATCTATTGTGCTTCCTGGATCTGAAATCGGGGATGGGGTCATTGTCGGAGCAGCATCTGTTGTACGGGGAAAGATTCCCTCCGGTGTTGTCGTCTTCGGGAATCCGGCAACGGTCTATGAACGCACTGAGTCGTGGGTCATGAGAAAATTGACCAGCCCGAGCTCACATCAACATCTCAGTCAGTGCAAGCCCAAAACGACACGTACGAGGTTCCTGAGGGGCTCTCGTGAAATGATTTGAGAAACGTACCTACATCAGGAGCGAGTAATACCCATGACCACCTCAGGTGTGGTCCGCGAGAATCGGCGGGGCATATTCTCCGTTGTTCATGGTAATCTTGTTACGTATGTATAGGCGTCTTGCCAGATCACGTCCTTGTATCTTGAATACGGTGCTCCTTACAGCTTTTTTGCTTGAGGCTGTAATAGCAAAGTCGAGGTTTGGTGCAATCATCGGGGGTTGGTCTGGGCACATGGTTCTGACGATTATCTTTCTAGTGCTCTTGATTGTCCGTTATTTGAGCGTCTGCGTACCTGGGCTGTCCACGTACTGCCCCCGTTGTTCAGTCAATTGGACCTTGGGTATCGCTGTTGGGTGGGCATTGGTCTGCTGCATTGAACAACCGAACGCTTATGCCAACTTAGTCTATCTTGCCATCTTCGCGGCCAACATCTATGTTTGTCTGGTTGTCGCGCCCAGCTTACTACTTCCTCACTTTGGAGTCAACGCGATCGTCTTTTTTGCGGCGCCCATCTTTCTCACCAATCTTGCCAATCTCGCAAGTGGTCTGTGCGGCGTTCCAGGGGCCTATTTCATGGGTCGGCTACGCGGGCTTTCAATCAATACGCTGGAAGCTGGTGTTTTGGGCTGGATCGGCATTGTCTTGGCTCTCTGGATTATCGTCGATCGCCCAGTGAAATTTGGATTCGGATTGTTGCTTGCGGGAGGCTCATTTGGGGTGGTCTTGCTCAGTCGAACACGATCATACATGCTCGCTGCTCTTATTGGGTCCTGCATTATGCTCGCTGGTTCCCTGCGCTCAAACGCTCTCTCCTCACGGCGGGTTCGTGTCCTTGTCTTGTTTATGGTTTTGCTCTTCACATTGCTCGGCATTGCCGTAGGCACCAATGTACGCGTTCTGGAAAGAGCGCGGGAGTACCTGCGAATTAGTGGGAGCCCAGACGAGATCCTCGAAGCTCGAATGGTGCACTGGCTGGCTGGCGTACAATTTGCAGAGGAACATCCGATCCTTGGTCGTGGGCCGATGGCGAAGTTTGGCAATGCCACCAACCCTATGGTCAATACATATGAGATGGAAGCTTGCTTTGTCAATACGTGGCTCACGATGGCTCAATCTTATGGCATCCCGGGTGCCGTTCTATTCGCACTGTCTATTCTGACAATGCTTGTGCTGTCATTTCGTGGTTTTGGGACAATACCCGTTTTGTCAACAGGCCTTCTCGCGGCAGGGATTGCCAGTTCCTTTTCTGCAACGTGGTTAGTTTCGTTCGGTGATGTAGGCGACAGAGCGATGTTGCTGCTATTAGGGATTACCCTAGCTACGGGGAAAAGGCAGAAACGCGTGCCAGTCCTGTCAAGGTGAACACAGCAAATGCCAATATCGGCCTTTATTCAGACACTCGACGAAGAGCAGAACCTCCCCAGATGCTTGGAGAGCGTTTCCTGGTCTGACGACATAGTGGTTCTGGATTCGTTCAGTACCGATAGGACGATGGACATTGCGAAAGCTGCTGGGGCAAGGGTGTTTCAGCGGCCATACGACGGCCGAGCCAATAACCAGAATTGGGCGGTAGAGAACATAGAGTTCAAGCATCCGTGGGTCTATTACTCGGATGCAGATGAAGTTGTCCCAGCTGAATTACGTGACGAGATTCTCGAAGTGACTTCTGATCCGAGTAGGCCAGAGGTTGCCTACCGAGTACGTTTCAAGAACATGTTCTGTGGAAAGTGGATCAGGCATAGCTCGGGTTATCCCTCGTGGATAGCGCGGCTGTGGAGGCCGGATAAGATACGGTGGCAGCGCAAGGCAAATCCAGTCGCCGTCATCGACGGACCTGTCGGTTTTCTGAAGAATCACTTTTACCATTACAGCTTCAATAAAGGCTTCTACGCCTGGTTTGAGAAACACAACAAATACAGCAGTTACGAAGCCGTTGAAACCATCAAAGAACTTGATAAGGGTTCAATAGACTGGAAGGGGCTGATATGCAAGGACCCTGTTCGGCGCAGGATAGCTCTCAAACATCTGTCATTTCGAATGCCGGCAAGGCCCGCTGCGAAGTTCATTTATCAGTACCTACTGAGAATGGGTTTCCTGGATGGGGGACCCGGTCTTACGTATTGCCTGCTGCAGTCGGTTTATGAATACATGATTTGGTGTAAGGTCAAGGAGCTACGGAGGCGAGAAAAGGGGTTGCCTCTTTAGGTGACTCCGCGTTCGGAAACTATCCCTGATTGGGAGTCCGGCTCATCTTCAATGGTGGATATGCTTAAGGCGCAGCAATGATTCATCTTGTGAAATGCACTTCCACACCTATCGTGTGGATTCTACTGCTTCTTGTTCTTGGTCTTGTCCTGTCCAAGCTGCCGCGCAAGAGAACGGCGGCGAAGGCTGGATGGCTCTGTACGCTGTTCGCGACTTTGCTTCTCTATATGTTGAGTATCGAGCCTGTCGCCAACTGGATCGTGTATCCTTTGGAGTCAAAATATGCCGCACCCTCGTCAGAAGCTATTGCGGAACTTGATGTGGTGGCTGTTCTGGGCGGCGGGAGCTATCCATCCGGTTACGGAAAACCGTATTATGAGCTCACCGATGATGGATACGCGAGAGTGCTGACCGGTATAACTGTCTTCAGGCAAAGCCATGCGAAGACAATTGTATTCTGTGGAACGAAGGCAATGAGGCCCGTTGCGCTGCAACTCGGCGTGCCGGAGTCCGAGATTCTCGAAGAGCGTGATTCCAGCAACACAATGGAAAACGCTGCTCGCCTGGCGGAGATACTGCCTTTCGGGGAGAATCGCCGGATAGGATTAGTGACCTCGGCTGTGCACCTGTCGCGAGCGGAGTGCGCATTCAGAGCGTGTTTTCCTCGAGACGTCATCGTACCGATTCCGGCCAACTATCTGCGGGTTTCGGAAGGCGGTGTCAAGACCATAATCCCTTCCGCCGCCCATTTCGAGAGGAGCACTCGCGCCCTGCACGAGTGGATTGGTATCCTCTGGTATGCGGTGAGATACTGAGTTTTCCTGCCTGACAGTCATACGGTCGGACTGCCCGACTGTCTTTTGTGGAGGATCGTCGATGCGAATCCTGTTCTTGAACCAATACTACATCCCTGACACTGCTGCGACCGGCCAACTTCTGGCCGACGTGGCGGAGGAGTTGGCGGCGCAAGGTCATGAAGTGCACGTTATCTGCAGCCGCCGGACGTATTCCGGCGGGACGGAAGCATTTGCGACGGACCAACTGGTCAGCGGTGTCCATGTCTATCGTGTCGGTGCTGCCGGGTTCGGCCGGACAACGCATATCGGTCGCACCCTTGACTGGCTGTCCTTCTATGTCCTCGCCCTATGGCGGGCACTTCGCCTGACAAAGATGGATGTCTGTGTGGCAATGACGACCCCGCCATTTATTGCGTTGATCGGCTGGATGCTCTCAAGGCTGAAGGGCACGCGGAATGTGATCTGGGTAATGGATGTCTATCCGGATATCGCCGTCGCATATGATGTCTTTTCTGAGAAGGCTCTCCTCTATCGCCTTCTGAGGCGACTCAATGGCGTCTTATATCGAGATGCCACAGCCGTGATCTCAATTGGAGAAATGATGACCGAGCGGCTGAAATCACTCGGGGCTCCTGCGGATAGCCTTCACACGGTGCACAACTGGGTACCAGGGGAAACGGTCGGACCGTAAGACAGTCAGACGGTTGGACAGCGTAACAGACAGACGGTAAGACAGACGTACAGTAAGAATGGAGTAGAACATGGTGAAACACCGAGTGACAAGTTTCGAGGATTTGGATGTGTACCAACTCGCGTTCAAGCTTCAACAGCAGATCTTTGAGCTTTCCAAGACATGGCCCAAAGACGAACAGTATTCGCTAACCGATCAGGTCCGTCGGTCGTCCCGGTCCATTGGTGCTAACATTGCGGAAGCTTGGGCGAAGCGAAGGTATGCCGCTCATTTCGTAAGCAAGCTGACCGATGCGGATGGCGAACAGAATGAGACGCGCCACTGGCTAAAGACAGCCCTCGCATGCGCTTACCTGGGTCCTCAGCAACACACTGATCTTGATAAGAGGTGCAAACACATCGGTGCGATGCTCGGTCGAATAATGGCAGATAGTGATTCGTGGACGAAGTAACCTGCGGACATAAGCGGCTTTGCCGCCACGGTCTCACAGTCAGACAGTCAAACGGTCAGACAGTACTCATGACGACATTACTCTATTCGGGCAATTTGGGGATCGGTCAAGACATCGGCACGGTCCTGCGTGCAGCGGCCTGCCTCAACGGTGATGCAGACCTGCACATCCTGATCGTCGGCAGCGGAAAGGGCCTGCCGTGGGCCAGAGCACTGGCATCGGAGCTTCAGTTACGTGATGTTGAGTTTCGCCCGCCGGTGCCTTTGTACCGGCTTCCAGATCTGCTGGCCGGTGGTGATATCCATGTGATCTGTCAGAAGGCTGGCACCGAAGGACTGCTCATACCCAGTAAGATATACGGCACGCTCGCCGTCGGCAGGCCGGTGATCTTCGTCGGGCCCAAGCATTGCGAGGTCGCTCAGATTGTCCGCGACAGCTGTTCCGGGTTCGTCGTCGAACCAGGAGACGTGCCAGGCGCTGCAAAAGCAATAAGAGAGCTTGCCCTCGATGCTGATCTTCGCAAAACGATGGGCCAGCGAGCGAGGCAGTACTACGCGGAGAAGTTCGGTCGCCGGCGCAGCGTCGCACGAATTATCGATGTGATCGAGCGAGTGGCCGGGAACGGACGTTGAAACAACCAGACGGTTTGCCTGATAATTGAAAGCTTGGCGAATGATAAATGACAACCCAAATAGTAAATGCAGGTCGGCTGTTGTTGCCGCGATCGCAGCCAGTGTGCTGGTGTTCATCTCTGGGCTGACACACCGGGTTCTGGCCGCACGACTATTGACTCCCGTGAGCAACAGTCCAATAGACCCTAACGCGTTGGAGGGATTCCCAATGCAGATTGGCGATTGGACTGGCCAAGATGTGCCTCTGGATGAAGCTATCCTGCGCACAATAGGCGCCGATGCATTCATCAACCGCCGATACACGCGTCGCCCCGGCTCTGAATCCGTCTCTTTCTTCATCGCTGCGTCTGGCGTCACGGCGGGTGGATTGGTAGGTCATGCTCCGGAGATATGCAACGTCTATAGCGGCTATGAACCTGGAAACCATCGCTCCGTGAAGCTGCCGTTAAACGACGGGGCGATGTTGCCCTGCAAGATTCTTCAATTCTCCCGTGGGGGCGCGCTGGACCCTGAGAAAAAGACGGTTCTATATTATTACATGGCGGACGGTCAATTTTGCGGCGACCGTTCAGTGTTACGGGCAAGAGTTCGACGCGGCCCCAGTATGGTTCATTGTGTTGCACAAGTGCAGGTCGCTGCTTCATCAGCAGAGACCGCGACTGCCGACTCAGCCACACGACTGGTCTGCGCCTTTGCCGCTGATTCAGCCTCATCCATAGCTCAGTTGTTTGAAGATCTCGAAAAGGACCGGAGCTCAAGTCAATCCCAGGAGTTACTCGAAGGGAAATAGTATGAGAGGTAGTGTGGTCAAAAACCTTATTAGCCGCCGACATTCTCTGGGAATGCCCGGAAGGGATCAAGCGAGCGATTGCCGCCTGAAACTCATTGCATTAGTATTGACGCTGATAGCCGTTACTGCGTGGTCATACTGGCCGACAATGATGAACCTTTTCAATACATGGCAGACCGATGAAGACTATTCTGCGGGTCAGCTTGTTCCACTGGTTGCCCTGTTTCTGGTCTGGCGTGAGAGGAACATGCTCAGGCAGTGTCTGCTTGTGCCATGCTGGTGGGGAGGGATCGCCCTTCTCGTACTGGCGCAGATAGCTCGAACCTACGGGTTGTTGTCTTTCCGTTCTTCGCCGGAGCGATATGCACTGATACTAACAGTGGCGGGACTGATTCTTATGGTCGCCGGGTGGCAGTTTTTTCGGCGTGTCTTATGGATATTGCTCTTCCTATTTCTTATGGTTCCTTTGCCGGGACGGATTCACAACCTGGTCAGCGGGCCCTTGCAGAGAATTGCCACGACGGGCTCGGTATTGTTCCTGGAGGTCTTTGGTGTGCGCGTTAGCCAAGAGGGCAACGTCGTGGTGCTCAACGGCGAGACACCGCTGGCGGTGGCGGAGGCCTGCAGCGGGTTGCGAATGCTGATGGCGTTCGTAATTGTCGCGGCGTTCATCGCGTACATGGTCAAGCGTCCCCGGTGGCAGAAGGCCATCCTGCTCGGGTCGAGCATCCCGGTGGCGGTCGTCTGCAATATGATTCGTATCTTCGCCACGGCGATGCTCATGCTGTACGTCAGCGCAGAGGTGGCGCAGAAGTTCTTCCATGATTTCGCCGGCTACGTCATGATGCCTGCTGCTGTTCTGCTCACGTTCGGCGAAATCTGGCTGATGGATAAAGTTGTTGTGCCCGAGCCTGATCTCCAACAGAGACGGGCGGGCACACAGGCAAAACCCGCCGCACCGGCCCATGAGAGGGGGGAGATGTCCCAAAACAAAGTCGAAAACACGCCGTTGAAAGACTGAAGGTTCCTGCTGAGAAGCTCGTTTTGACTTGTTTTCGGGGATTCTGGATTGTGGAGAATACGTATTTTTCGCGGGCTGGGCAGTAAATCGCGGTTTGCTCAGGATTCTTCTTGACATTGACATCGCTTTTTGTTCTACTGCAGATTGCTATTGTATATTGTATATGGAGTGATGGGTAGATGATCGAGCGGCGACCAATTCTCGCAGCGGTTCTTGGGGTGCTCGCCCTGACCGCAACCATTCATGCCGACATGATGTCACCATCTTCGTTGCATGGTGGATATCAGCAATCGCCCCGCGCCTGCGTCACAACCGATCAGCAGTACACAAACTTAAGCAGCCCCTTTGGTTGGCCCGGTATCACTCATCCAGATTTGCCGCCCGTCAAGTCTCTGCCGGGATTAAAGGGCGATGTGGAGCAAGCTCGTCAGATGCAGCCTGTGCAGATCCTGTCGGATGGACAGACCAGCTTCAGCCTGTGCCTGTATGCCCTGGTCGGCCTGGGCCTGTGCAAGTCTGCTCCATTCGTGAAGAAGTTGTCCTTCGGCTGTATCCCGGAATGGTACCACAACGGCGGACCCTTCCAGATCGGGCACAGCCATGCTATAGGGCCGGAATCCCTCTGCTCTGCGCCGGTTGCTTGTTTCGTTCAGCCGGTCTGCGCAGCCGAAGATATTTCGCCGGAATACTACAAGGGGACTATTGCGTCCCTATTGCGGAAGTCTCTATTCACACCAAATCTACTTGACCCCCGCGGACCTCCCGAAACTGCCTGATGAAATGAATTTTTCCCCGTGCTTAGGCAGGAACCGTGGTCTGGCATAAAGCCTTGCTCAACTATCAGCAATATCCAAACTTCCGGTCCCTCGAATGCCATCTGGTGCGGGGTCAAAAAATTAACTTCAGATTCATTCGTTAATCAGTGGTTGGAGGTTATAAATCATGATTAAAAGAATAATATTTATTGCAGTAATGTGTGCGTTTGTTGCAGCGCCGGCATTCGCCGACCTTTTTACAGCTATTGGTGGACCTGGTGTAGGAGACAGTTGGACACAGGCGTTCAATGAGAGTGGCGTAGGTAACTTTGACCTAGTCGCAGTGAATATGGTAACTGCCGGCGATTCATTTGAGCACTCAACACACTCAGGGTTTAGTGTTGGCGGATGGTCATTACTCTATGAGAATAATGGCGGAATAAATCCAACACTCGCCTCTGCCTCAGGGCCATCAGTAACGTCGCTGACGTGGAACATCAAGTTCGCGGGAGATACATCAAACACCTTTGCGTTCGATTTTGTCGCGTTCAAAAGTGGAAAGGATGAGATAGCGGAAAGAGCTCACGCCGTGTGGAACGGCGGCTGGACCATAACGGCGGGAACTTGGAATCCCACACGGGCTGATGTTGTGCCAGTCCCTGCAGCGGTTCTGCTTGGCATGCTCGGCTTAGGTGCCGCGGGTCTGAAGTTGCGTAAGTTTGTATGAGAGCCCTACAAAGGGCAATCATCTTGTTTGAATGAGAATCGATAGAGGAGGAAAGGTTACTAATATGAAACGTTTAATCTTTATTACAATTGTGTTTACGTTTTTAACAGCGCCCGTTCTGGCTGACTACTATGGCGGGCGTGTCTATTACAGCCGTATCAACAATTACTACAGCGGCAACGGTGGTGAGTTCACTCTGAGAAGTGACGGTGGACAGGGTCTGCTCCTGAGCAATTCAGCCTACGATGCAAAGACTCGAGGGGAGGATGGAAATCCAGAGTCGTTTCAGACGTTTTGCGTTGAGACAGCAGAGTACGTCGCTCAGCCGATGGACATCGTAGTCAGCACGACGACTGCCGAGGGGATTACGGACTCCCACGCGATCCTGGGCAGTAAGCCAAATGGCGATGATCTCGATTCAAGGACAGCCTATCTCTATACCCAGTTTGCCAAGGGGACACTGTCCAATTACAACTATGTTGCAGGTGTAGGCCGCAGTGCGAGCGCCGGAGAGCTGCAAAAGGCAATCTGGTGGATAGAAGGTGAAGGTGGTTCGAATGCTGGACAAGCGGGCATCTGGATTACGGAGGCGACGAACGCTGGCTGGACAGATATCGGCGACGTCCGCATTCTCAACACCTGGGTTCCGGGACATATAGGTGAGTTAGGCTACAAGACGCAGGACCAGCTCTATCTCGTTCCGGTTCCGGCTGCCGTTCTGCTGGGCATGCTCGGCTTAGGTGTTGCTGGCCTGAAGTTGCGTAAGTCTAAATGAGAGTCATACAGAAGACAATGATGTAGTTTAGTAACAAGACTGCAGGTGAAGCCCCCATTAAAGGGGGCTTCGCCGGCAGGTATTCATCCTCATCGAAGATGTGGCCCCTCGTGGTCATGCGTTGTACATAGGGGCTTCAACGTATTGGAGGTATGACTTAACTTGCGTCTTGTGTTTTTTGGTATTAGGGGAGAGTGAATAATGTTGAAAAGAAAGGCATATTTGTTGATTGTCTGTTTTGCAGTTCTCTGCGTAAGCGGTGCACCAGCAGGAGCAGGCTTGTTTGGCTTTGCGCGTATCACAAGCAACACGTCAGATCCTGTTGAGGCGCAGCTTTGTGTTGACGTTACTTCTTACGGCACGAATCAGGTGCTTTTTCGTTTCTACAACAACCCAGTCAAGTTCTCTGAGTTTTACACTACATCGCCTATCTCAAGTTCCATTTGCGATGTGTATTTTGATGATGGTGCATTGCTCGGAATAGCGTCAATTATCAATTCCAATGGTGTTGCGTTCTCTCAGTTCGCGACTCCAAAAAATTTGTGTGGTGGACAAAACCTGTCGCCGCCGTTTGAGACAACATCGGGTTTTTCAGCAGATTCAGATTCGCCGGTCCAGCCAAACGGCGTCAATCCCGGTGAATATGTTGGGATAGTGTTCAATCTCGAGCCGAACAAGGATTTTGATGATGTCATCAGTGCAATCAACCTTGGTTTTTCAAATCCATGGTTAGAGGATAGCTTGCGGATAGGAATACACGTCCAGGCAATCGGGATTAGTGGAAACAGTGATTCGTTCATTATGACTCCGGTTCCGGGGGCCGTGATTCTTGGCATGCTCGGCCTGAGTGTAGCTGGTTGGAAATTGCGTAAGTTAGCTTGAGAGTCCTACAGTGGACAATGATGTAGTTTAGTGACAAGACTGCCGGCGAAGCCCTGTTCGCGCTCAGGGCTTCGCCGGGCAGTTCATTATCCTCAAAGCAAAGTGACCACCCATCAGACTGCTCGGGTCTGATTATTGAATACGTGGAGGGATTACAGCATACAACAGACGTGGGAGGTGTCTGTATTCCCATTGGGAACCGCATAAAAGGTGCGCTTGAGTCCGATACTTTGTGAAGTACTTTTTGCTATGGAAGGCAAGCAAAGTGTTAAGTTAAAATTCCAAAATCGTAAGAATGCAAGCTTTTTTTGCTAAAACACATTAATAAGCCACGCTTCGGTCCCTGTAATCATCCATTATAATTCGCAGCTATCTAAAGATTGATATAACATTTTGGTAAGAAGTAAACTATTAACTCTCTTGGGAGGACATGTCATGCGTTATCAGAACAGATGTGCAAAGATTAACGTCAAGCTACTGATCCTTCTGATCCTGGTCGCGGCAGCAGCTGGAGGGGCTTTGGTTGTTGCCCGTCAGACCCGAAGGAGTATACTCGCAGAAACGTCTTTGACCGCAGGCGAGGACGCTTGGGCAAGCAAGGACTGGAGGGCAGCGGTCATGAATTACAAAGATTACCTTCTTCGAAATCCCAATGACGTCGCAATTCTCAGGAAGTATGCACAGGCCTGCCTGTCCATCCGGCCGCTCGACGCCTCTGCGGTTGCCGGAGCGATCTCAGCCTATCGTCGTATCGTGGAACTGGCCCCTCTCGACGACGTCGCCTATGAGAAACTCGCCATGCTCTACGGCGCCGTGGGGAATTTCGAGGAGCTTGCCTCTATTGCCCGAGTGCGGCTCGAGCACGATCCGAACGAACTAAAGGCGCCGCTGTGGCTGGCGGACGCGCTATCCCGGCTGAACAAAACAGCGGAGGCACGACAGACACTCCAGACATTCATCGACAAGCTCGACGCCCTTCCCGATAAGCACGTTGAATACGTGCGGGCCTGCGTGCAGATGAGCCAGCTCGCGGCCAGCGAGACCTCACCCGAGCGGCAGGCAACTGCCGGCGGTGAAGAGTCCCAGCAGCCGCCAACGCCTTTGGACTGGCTCAACAAGGCTGTGGAGT
>Ga0315277_10001706_pt1 | contig 31474 bp, 20 predicted proteins | sample YL17G05_15_MG_FD_203695 | JGI IMG/M metagenome (GOLD analysis project Ga0315277, IMG submission 203695) | Sediment microbial communities from Yellowstone Lake, YNP, Wyoming, USA - YL17G05_15 | ecosystem: Environmental > Aquatic > Freshwater > Lake > Sediment | place: USA: Wyoming | collected...
CTTCCTTTGCGGCTTTCTTTTCCGCCGCCCATGCCGCTGAGACAAAAATCGCGCACACGCCAACCGCTATCACAAACACTGCTGCCGCGGCCATCGCCCGCCGCGCCGCCTTTCCGAACATCAGCCCGCTGTTCATAACCTTCTTCCCTGTTCCCGGATTTTGCACAATGTTCCGTTTCCCCCTCTCCGCGAGTCAATCGAGTAATTTGGGCTGTGGCGGCTCGACGCCGCAGTCCAAAAGGCCGCTAAATGCATACCATCCTTTCGCAGGGCGATTTGTCAGGCAACGACCCACTGAAGTGGGAACTACGAACCTGGTTGCTAAGGTTTCAAACGCTTTTCCTGCTCTAAGAGCATGTCATAATTCTCGAACTATCCGAGTCGCCTATCCTGTAGCCGCCGACGTAAGGAGGCGGAAATCTTGATTCCGCGGGCGAATCCCGTATTCTTCCGCCTCCTTACGTCGGCGGCTACAGGAGTATTAATACACACTATAAGAGCTAACGTTCCGCGACCCGCACCACCAGGCCAGCGTGTGATTCTCAATCCAAAATCCAAAATCGAAAATCCAAAATCAATTCACAGTTCTGCCGCGCCGACATAGGGTGCGTTCGCCCGACTGCGGTCCGGACGATAGGGAAGCACGTCCACGAGTGTGTAGTCGCGGCTGCCCAAACCCAACTTTGCGCATTCCTCGACGACGATATACGGGTCTTTGTACGGCCCGTGCAATTGCGCCAACGGATGGGGGGCGTTCCGTTGCAGATCAAATACCGCGGGAACGTTTTCCTCGATGATCTTGAGCGGCTTGAGAAGATCAAGCGTCGCCTGCTCAATCGCCACAATGTCGTCGGAGCCGAGAATTCCAACATCGTTTAGTATGGCCGGGCCGGTGAAACCGAAGCAATCGCAAACCGGCGTCATCTGGATGGCGATGCTGATGAATGCCATTTTCTCGCGACCAAATGTGTCGAGACAAATCTTTGTTGAGACCGCACAGGCTTCCATGAACGACCGAAAGTTGATCGGGTCAATCTTGAGCGAGCCGGGCGGCGCACACTTCAGACACTCGCCGCACTGATTGCACGGCTCGGTGTGCAAATGGATTCGGCGCGCGTCATGCTGGTCGCGCACCAATGCGCCCATCGGACACGATGCGATGATCTTATCCATCGCCTTCTTGTCGGGGCATTTCTCCGGAAACCAGTAGGGATCATAATGCACCGTGTCGTGCATGGCACTCCGCGTCGCAGTAATCATGGCGCCCAGCGCAAGATTCTTGATTGCACCGCCATAAGAACACGACGGGTGTCCTTTGACATGCGAGAGATCCATCAAGAACGTAGCGTCCTGGATTTCGCCGGCCAGGCCCCATTCTTTCACATTCTTGTATGCGCGCTTGTGAGGATAGAAGTATTTCTCGTCCGGTCCGGCAGCGGGATAAATCGGGCAACCGAGAGTTTCTTGCGCGTAGCCGCGTTCATGGGCCGTCGCGACGGCGCCGCTCGTGTCGGTGACAAACGGCTTGCCGCCGCCATCGAGCACGGCGCGAACCACGCGGCGGACAAACACGGGATGGATGGTCGAATAGCCAACGTTCCCTCCCAGGTGCATCTTGATCGCAACCCGTTCATCCTTGACGCGCTCGCGGATTTTAAGCCGCTCGATGGTCAAATCGAGCTTGCAGGGAAGTGTTTCGCTGGCGTCGAGCCAGGCTTGCTTTGCAGTGGCGAAATAGACTGTGCTTTTCATAGCTGATTATTCATCTCCCATCTCGTTCGTCGCTAAAATCCTATTTCAATTCGGATCTATTTCATATTCAACCACAGATTTCGCCGAACCGTGCAATCCGCGCCGCTTACGATCACAACTAAGAATTGACTTTGATCTTGTCATCGGCAAGAGGCTGTGCGGTAAGTCTGTCGTGAGCACGACTTCGGAGCGCATCGAGGTGGCGTCGCTTTTGCCTGATCGTCCGCGGCTCGAGAAACGGCACGAGATTCTTCGTGTCTCGCTCTTGCTGATTCTCATCACACTGACCACGAAAATTCTCGCCTATGTCGTGCAGGCGAAAAAGGCGAGCTATTTCGGCATCGGACCCGTCGTGGATTGTTACGAGTGGGCGATCTTCTTCCCGACGTTGATCTACTCGTTCGCCTTCAATGTGCTTAACACCCTCCTGGTTCCGGTCTTCAGTGGGCGCGAAACCAGCCCCTCGCTCGAACGCGCCTATCACACACTGGTGACCTGGTGCCTGCTTGGGTTTTTCGTTCTGGGCATCATTCTCATTCTCTTCGCACCATGGTTCGTGGTGTGGTTCTCAGATTTCGACGATCCGCAACGCCGCGCACTGGCAACGCTCTTCCTGAGCATTCTCGCCTGTGCGGCTCTCTTCATCGGAATCGAGGGCGTTCAAAGCGGCTTCCTTCTGGCCGAAAAACGCGCCGTCACGGTCTCGCTTGTGCGACTGATCAAAGAGATTGGTTTCGTTGGCGTGATCGTCACAGGATTCAAATTGCTCGGCGACCAACTCCTGCCGGTCGGCTGGCTGGTTTCGGCCGCCGTGGGCGGCATCATCTTCCTTGGGCTCGGAATTCGCCGACATCGGTTCGACTTTCGGCTCGTTCATGTGGACGACAACATCCGGTTGCTGTTTCGCAATCTCTGGCCGGTTCTTGTCTTGTTTCTCCTCATCAATTTGAACGATCTCGTGCGGATCAAACTGTTGTCGGCTCAGACCGGCAACCTGGCGACCTACCGCTATGCTTACTACATCTTTCTCTTGCCCCATATTCTGATCGCCGAAAACCTGGTGCTGTTTCTTTTCCCGCTGATGGCCGCCGAGGTGAACCAAGGCGATTTCGAGCGGCTGCGCCACTCGATTCGCTCCGGCGTCAAACTCACGCTGTTTTTCATCTTGCCGGCATCGGTCGGCCTGATTGTTCTGGCACGGCCGATTGTGCAACTCCTCTACGAACGCCACCAATTTCAAGCGGCGGACACGTCGGCGACCACGCTGCCGTTGATCTATCTTTCGTTGGGCATGTGGGCGTTCGGTCTTCACGTCGTGTTCGCCCGAACGCTCGATGCACTTCAGGCCTATTGGCGACGCGTGGCCGTTGAACTATCGTATGTCGCTCTGAGCATATTGTTGAGCCTGTGGTGGATTCGACGTTTCGGCCACAGTGGCGCCGCATGGTCGTTTAGTGTGTCGTGCGTTTTCCTATTGGCGCTGGAAATCTGGCAGGTTCGCCGACGCATCGGAATCATTCACATGCGGTGGGTCGTCGGCGACTTGATCAAGATCGCCGCGGCGACAGGCGCAATGGCAGTTGTGGCGCGAATAGGGTATTGGTGGGGCGGAAGCTGGTTCGCCGAACCCAAAGCGATCGCGCTGCTGATCCGTCTGGGTGGCGCCATCGCCCTCGCATTGATCACGTATGTCGGCTGCTCTTTGGCTTTGAAAGTAGTACGCGGCGCCGACCTCGTCGAGTTGCGCGACTATTTCCTACTGCGCCGCTCGGCCGGAAGCGAAGAAGACGCAGGATCGAAGACGGCATGAATTGGCCAGAGCAGATTCAATAGCCGAAAGGAGAAATCCAAGCCCCCAAATCGGGGAAAGTGGTATTGTAACTACCGTAGTCCAGAACCTCGAACGAGGCTGGACAAATTCTGAGAAAGGCGAGGTGCGAAAGTATGATGCATGACCATGAGCACAGTTCAATGATCTCGAAGCCGCAGGTCCATGGAAACACATGCCGCTGTTGTTCGATGTCACGGCGCGGTTTTCTCGGCGCCATGGTTGCCGGCGCGGCGGCCCTGACGGCGGGCTGTTCCCGAATCGGCGCGACGGTCAAAGAAGCGTCCCGCGGCGGGACCATTGATCTGGCCTCTCTGAGGCCGCAGCCGAAAGTCCGGATCATGAGCGCGGTGGTGCGCGACAAGCCTCCCTACTGGCTGGGCTGGCCCGGAACCTCTTATCCCGTCGAGGGCGAAAGGAAGCGCTATTCGAAGGTCCTCGTCGAAGGGGCAGGTCGCGTTGGAGTCGGCTTCGAAGAGGAGGCCCAGCCGCTCGAAAGCGCCGAGGCCGTGGCGACGTTCGTGAAGAAGATCCAAGCCGAAAAACCCCAGGCCGTGTTGGTGCACATCCAACATTTCGCCGGGTGGCCGTGGGCCGGCGAAATTGCGAAGGCCGGTATCCCCACGATTATCTTTGCGCCCATCGGCATGTCGTTTACCGGCCACGTGAAGAGTGTCTCGAGGCAGCCGGGCGTCCATGTGATCTCGTCGCTGGAAACGCCGGCGATGGAGCAAGCCTTTCGCATGATCCGCGCCAAACATCAGTTCGAGGAAACGCGCCTTCTGGTGGTCCATGGCAAAGAGCGCAAAGAGGAGACGATCGTGCGGTGGGGTATCAAAGTCCGCCATGTTCCGCGTCGAACCTTCGAGGAACTGTTCAGCCAGACACCGACGACCGACGAGGCGTACGAAGTCGCCCGGAAACGATTTCGCCACGCCGAAAAAATCGTTGAGCCGACCAAAGAAGATAGTCTGAACGCCGGTCGGTCCTTCATTGCCGCCAAACAGTTGCTGAAAAATGAGGACTGCAACGCCCTTACAACCGACTGCCTGGGCATGGTCAGCCAGAAGAAAGTGCCGACACCTCCGTGCATGGGTGCGTCCATCTTTCAGGATACGGGTGTCACCTATGGCTGCGAGGCGGACGTCATGGGGGCGGTTTCGCTGATGCTGAGCAGTTACCTGCTCGACAAGCCGGGCTTCATGAACGATCCCGTGCCCGAAACGGTAAAGAACGTGCTGATCGCGGCGCACTGCGTTTCCGGCACCCGGCTGTACGACATCAAAAAGGAGGACCATGAACCCTATATCCTGCGCAGCCACTCGGAATCCAACATCGGCGTGTCCACCCAGGTACTGTGGCGCAAGGGCCAGCGCGTGACCTTGGCGCGGTTCCAGAACCCGAATTCGCTCATTGTGGACACGGGAACGGTCGTGGGAAACGTCCAAACTCCGCCGGCCGGGGGCTGTAGGACGAGCGTCGAGATCGCCATGGACGATGTCGAGGACGTGCGCGACGTGCTCGGCTTCCACCAGAACGTATTTTACGGCGATCACCGCCGCGACGTCGAAGCCTTCTGTCAGATGTATGGCATCCAGGTGATGCATTCGCCGGAACATCCGCCGGAACAAAAGGCCTAGTCTGCCGGCCCAAGAGGCCTGACTTCATGGTTCCATGGGGCATCTTTTCGGTTGCTTGTGAGCCCGAGAGTCCTTTAGAAAACGGCCAACGGCAGTCAAAGCGCGAAGAGGAGGCTCAGAAATGAACAAGAAGAGGACGGAACTGTCTCGGCGTGCCTTCATGAAAGGGGCGGCGGCGTTGGCGGCGGCACCGTCCGTCATTCCGGCTTCTGCTCTGGGACGAGAAGGACAGGCCGCGCCGAGCGAACGCATCCTGATGGGCGCCATCGGAACGGGCGGCCGAGGGTGCAGCCTCATGAATATCTGCAAGAGGACAGACCCCGCCGTTGAATTTATTGCCGTCTGCGACATCTATGAACCGAGGCAACAGAACGGTCTGAAAATCGCGGGCGAGAAGGCGCGTGTCTTTGAGGACCACCGCAATCTGCTCGAACTGAAAGAGATTGATGCCGTACTCATCGCGACGCCCGAACACTTGCACACGCCTCAATTGATTGATGCCGTCACGGCAGGCAAGGATGTCTATGTCGAAAAGCCGATGACCCACTCCGTCGAGGAAGGCGTCAAGGCGATCCAAGTTGTCCGCCAGAGCAAGCAGATCGTTCAGGTCGGCATGCAGCGGCGCAGCGCGCCAATGTGTCTCGAAGCGAAGAAACTGGTGGATGAGGGTGTTTTGGGCGAGGTCAGCCTGGTGCGCGCACAGTGGTTCTGGAACGTTGGTCCTTTGCCCAAGGAGGCCAAGTTGCAGGGGAAATTCAACTGGGACCTATTCCTCGGTCCCGCTCCCAAACGGCCTTTCGATTCCCACCGTGCGCTGCAATGGAATTGGTATTGGGACTATTCGGGCGGCATGGTCACGGGACAAGGCGTTCACCTTCTGGACCTGATTCAATGGTTCATGAATAAAGGAACGCCCCGCTCGGCCGCCATGGAAGGCGACAACTATCGGGTCGGCGGCGAAACGCCCGACGTCTTCAGCGCCAGCTATCGGTATGACGGCTTCACGGTCTCATGGATTTTGTCTTATAACAACAGCTTCGACAATGGCTGGAAAGTCACATTCCAGGGCACCAAGGGAACTTTGGTGATCGGCGAGCCCATTTTTGCGGAAGGCGAAACGGGTTATCGCATCTACAAGGAACCGTGGCGCGACGTGGAGAACCGCAAACCGATCCACAAGAGCGAAGAAGGCCTGCCGACCGAGCCGCATATCGCAAATTGGCTCGACTGCCTGCGAACACGCAAAGAGCCGAATGCACCGGTGGAGGTTGGCCACACCTCGTCGGCCGCTTGCCACATTGCGATTGCGGCGCTTCGCAACGGAAAAACCGCCAAGCTTGACAAAGATTGCACCAAACTGACTGTTTGAAGGATGGAGAAAAGAAAGCAAGACTGGATTCCACACCAAATGCGCGTGTGGCAACCGACGCGCAAACAGGAGGCCTGTAAATGAAGAAGAACCGGTTGGAATTATCGCGGCGCGCCTTTCTGAAAGGCGCGGCGGCTTTGGCGGCGGCGCCCTATATCGTCCCAGCCACCGCGCTGGGCGGTGAAGGACGGGCTGCGCCAAGCGAACGGATCATTATGGGGGGCATCGGCATCGGCTCGCGGGGATCTTTCGACCTGAAGCGCCTGATTGAGTGGGATGACGTGCAGTTTGTCGCCGTGAGCGATCCACGGCAGGACAACCGCGAGCGCGTCAAGGGAGTCATAGACAAGAAGTATGACAACCAGGACTGCAAGACCTACATTGATTTCCGCGAAATGCTGGCCCGCGACGACATCAATGCCGTGCTCATTACGACCAGCGACCGCTGGCACTCGCTGGCCTCCATCTATGCCTTCAAGGCGGGCAAGGACGTCTATTGCGAAAAACCCTGCTCCATGTCTATCGCCCAAGGCCGCGCCATGGCCGACACCGCACGGCGCTATGGCCGCGTCTATCAGGCCGGCACCCAGCGCCGAAGCGAGGAGGCTTTTGTGTTCGTCCTGCAATTGGCTCGCACCGGCATGTTGGGCAAGGTCCACACGATCACGGCGCACATCGTGCCCGGCCTATCGCGGCACCGATGGCTGCCGGAGGAGCCGCTGCCGCCGCGGGACGTTTTTGATTGGGACCTCTACCTGGGTCCGACGCCCTGGCGACCGTTCAACAAGGCCTTTCGGGGCTGGGGCGGGCATTATGACCTGCACGGCGGCGGCATCACCGAGTGGGGCAGCCACACGATTGACATGGCTCAGTGGGCGAACGACAGCGAAAACACCGGCCCGATGGAATATGAGTTTCCCAACAACGACACGGCCGAGGGCATGGTGTGCCAATATGCCAACGGCGTGAAACTGGTCTTGAAAGGCGGCAGCGTGTTTCCCGGCTCGTGCGGCATTCGCGTCGAGGGAAGCGAAGGGTGGGCCGAGTGCTCCGATGGCTTCGACGCCACGTTCAAACCCTTGTCGCTGGCGGGCGAGCGACAGCGGATTATCGCAGAATACCAGGCGCAGAGCGGCCGACCGCTGGACCACTGGCGCGACTTTCTCGACAGCGTCAAGTTGCGGCGGCAAGCGGTTGCTCCCGCCGAGACGGCCCATCGGTCGGTCAGCGCCTGCCACGTCGGGACCATCTGCATGGTGTTACGGCGCAATATGAAGTGGGATCCGGCCAAGGAAGAGTTCCTCGGCGACGAGGAAGCCAATCGAATGCGCTGGCGCCCAACGCGCACGCCGTGGCGATTCTGAGAAGAAATGAATAAACAGGAGGCGGGCATGGAACGCAGGCGGTCAGGAGTGAATCGGCGCGACTTTCTGAAAGGTGCGGCGGCTCTGGCGGCGGCACCGTGTATCGTTCCCGCTACTGCTCTGGGGCGGGAGGGCCGAGCGGCGCCAAGCGAGCGCATCGTTGTCGGCGGCATCGGCATCGGCCGGCGAGGCATCCATGACCTAAGGATGTTCCTTCGCTGGCCCGATGTGCAGGTGGCCGCAGTCAGCGATCCGCAGCGCGACAACCGCGAGCAAGCGAAACAGCAGGTCAACCGACACTATGGCAACCCGGGCTGTGCGGCGTACGTTGATTTCCGCGAAATGCTGGCCCGCAATGACATTAACGCCATATTTGTTGCGACCGGCGACCGCTGGCATGCGCGTGCTTCTATCATGGCGATGAAGGGGGGCAAGGACGTCTATTGCGAGAAGCCCGGCTCGATGTCCATCGCTGAGGGGCGGGCACTGGCTGACGTCGAGCGCTGCTACGGCCGCGTCTATCAGGCGGGAACGCAGCGGCGAAGCATGGAGCCGTTTGTTTTCGTCATCCAATTGGCTCGCACGGGCCGGCTGGGGAAAATCCACACGTTGCGTGCCTACGTCGCGGGCGGTCTGCCGCCACACAGGTTGCTGCCGCCCGAGCCGGAGCCGCCCCGCGACGTTCTCGATTGGGACCTGTTTTGGGGGCCGGCGCCCTGGCGGTCGTACAACAAAGGATATCTTAATTGGGGCGGCCATTACGATTTGTCGGCCGGTGGCGCGCCGGGAACGGGCAGCCACACCTTTGACATGTGCCAGTTTGCCAACGACAGCGAGAACGCCGGCCCGACGGAATACGAAGCGCCGAACAGGGACAGGGGCGAGGCGGTGGTAGCGCGATATGCCAATAGCGTGAAGCTGCTCGGGGGGATTGGCCGTTCCTTCCCCGGCTCGTTCGGCATTCGCGTCGAGGGAAGCGAGGGCTGGGCGGAGTGCTCCGACGGGCAGGAGCCGACATTCCATCCCAAGTCGCTGGGCGGCGAGCGGGAGCGCTTGATCCGCAACTATATGGCGCAGAGCGGGCGACCACTGGACCACTGGCGCGACTTCCTCGACTGCGTCAAGACCCGACGGCTGGCAACGGCGCCCGCCGAAACGGCCCACCGGGCGCTCACCGTCTGCCATGTCGCCAACATCGCCCTGCAATTGCGGCGGAATATGAAGTGGGACCCGGCCAAGGAAGAGTTTATCGGCGACGAGGAGGCCAACCGAATGCGATGGCGCCCAACGCGCGCGCTGTGGCAATTTTGAGAATATGCAAGAGGAATAAAGACCCATCATAGGAGAGAAGGCAGATGAAGACGACCGAGAGAATCATCGCGACGGCATGTGGTTGCCTCCTGGTTGGTTTTGCCTGCTGGCTCGTTGGTTGCCGCCCAACCACGCCCAGCGCGTTCGGCAGCAGGGGGACTAGCTGGGTACGGACGGAGGCGGGTAGAAAATCTGTGCCGGGGATTGACGAGGTCTCGATACACTTCGGCGTATGGGGAGATGGAGCAACCATCGTTGTCTGGAGCGACGGTACGGGCGGCAGCTTTGGCAGCCGTGGAATGGGTGGCGTACCGTTGCAGGCTGGCGAGACGAGAAGAGGCGTCAAGTACGAAGGTCATCTCTCGGGGCGTGACGGGCGAATCGTGAATGTCGAGTGTTACACGCCCGATGGGAAGACGGGGACTGTCAAGATCGGCGATGAAGCCTACGAACTGGCGCAGGGAACTCTCTTTCTTATCTCGACGAGCGGAGCGAAACCGAAAGTGAAGCAGCTCAAGTCGGACAAACTCGATCTGAAGCCTATGGGATCACGGACGGTTGACGAGATCACTTCCCAGACGCTGGAGGCGCTGGCCAAGACCGACCCTGACATCCGCGCGTTCTTCATCGGAGCAACCAAATCCGAATAGAGCCTGGCGCGAAACAATAGCATCAAGCAAGAAGGGAACCTCTGACATAACGACACTCACAGAAAGGACAAGACAATGGAAGAGAAAAAGGAAGGTCCGAAAAGACCAAGCGCCGCCGGCGCGGCATCCGCGTATGGGGCGCCGTTTATCAACAAGGGGGAATCGCCTCAGCGCCCCCTTTTCAAAGACGTGACAAAACAAGAAGAAGAGCAAAAACTCATCGCCATTCTTAAATCCGATGGCCCAGGATTCGACAAGGACGTGGCCTGCCGGCGGCTGGCGGTGATTGCCACCCAGGAGGCGGTTCCGGCATTGGCGGCGCTCCTGGCCGACGAGGGTCTCTGCGATTCCGCGCGTTACGCACTTGAGGCAATCCCCGATCCGTCGGTGGACACCGAGCTGCGCGCGGCGATGGCGAAACTGAAGGGGCGGCTGTTGATCGGCGTAATCAATTCGATTGGCATTCGTCGCGACGCGAGGGCGGTTGACGCGCTGGTCAAGCGGCTCGGCGATGCCGACGCCGGAGTGGCGGCGGCTGCCGCGGCCGCACTGGGCAAGATCGCCGGCCCCAATGCAACCAACGCGCTGGTGCAAGCGCTGGCCGGCGATCCTGCTGTCGTTCGGCCTGCGGTCGGCGACGCCTTGCTGGCGATTGCTGATGCGTTGTTGGCCGCGGGAAAGCGCGACGAAGCGGCGGCGATGTTCGACAAGGTGCGCGGCGCGCAAGTGCCCAAGCCCCTCGCCCTCGGGGCCACGCGCGGCGCCATTCTCGCCCGACAGAGCGACGGCGTGCCTTTGCTTGTCGAACAGTTTAAGAGCGGCGACTGGGACGTGCTAGACATGGCCTTGAGACTGGTGCGCGAGATGCCGGAGTCCGACGTCACCCGCGCGCTGGCAGACCCAACCCTGGTGAGCGGTTTGTCGCCGGAGAAGCGAATCCTGCTGCTGCGTGCGTTGGGCGATCGCCGCGACGCCGCGGCGCTGCCGACGGTGCTCGAGGCGGCCAGGAGCGGCGATGCAAAAGTCCGCGTGGCCGCGCTTCAGGCAGTAGCACAGATTGGAGATGCGACAGCCATACCCGCGCTGTTCGGCAACGCGCTCGACCCGGATGCCGTAGTGGCCGCGGCGGCACAGGCAAGCCTGGTGGGCATTCCGAACACCAACGCCAAGGTGAACGACGCGGTCATCGCGCGGATTGCCGACAAGGATCCCAAGGTCCGGCGCGTGGCGATTGAGACCGTCGGAAAGCGGCAGACCCTAGCGGCTGTCGCGCCGCTGGTCAAAGCCGCCGACGATTCGGATGCGCAGATTCGCGTCGTCGTTCTCAAAGCGCTGACCGAGATCGCTCTTGTGCATCGCGGCGAAGCAGCGGCGAAGAGCGAGGCGAAGAAAGCTGCGCTGGCTCTGGCCGACAAGCTGGCGCAGTCCAATCCGACCGAGGCCGCGGAGGCGAAGAAAAAACTGACCGAGCCTTTGGTCAAAGACGGCCCGGTTCCCATGACATCTCCCGGCTTGTAGAGTCAACCGCGTAGAACACGGATTTCGCGGATTACACGGATTCTGAGCTGTGAAATCCGTACCACTATTGCGCGACGTGTTCACAAGACATAATGATGGAGGTTCCCTATGAGAAGGCAAAACGCAATTCACGTTCTACTGGCCGCACTGGTCCCGGCTTTGTTTGGGTTGGCAGCGTGTCTCACCGTAAGGACACGCCCCGTCGCCGAATTGCCCGCAGTGGACCAACTGCCCGCCATCAAGGAACTTCCCGATCCGTTTCTCATGAACAGCGGGAAGCGGGTTGCCACCAAGGCCGACTGGCTCAAGCGCCGCGCGGAAATCAAGGACATCGTGCTCTACTACGAATACGGCCATCCGGCGCCCGCCCCCAGGAACCTGAAGGCAATAGAACGAACGGTGAGCCGGAGCAAAATGGCCGATGCGACCGAGGAACAAGTGCTTCTTTCCATGGGGCCGGGCCGAAAAGCGGCGTTCCATCTGATCCTCACGATCCCCGAGGGCAAGGGTCCGTTTCCGGCGATCGTCAAGGGCGACCTGAGTTGGGGCCGGGTGTCCACGTCGGTCCTCACGGCTGCTGCCCAACGCGGCTACATCGTCGCCGAGTTTAACCGCACCGAAGTTGCCCCCGACAGCAGAGATCAATCCAAAGGCGCGCGTCCGCTGTATCCCGATTCAGACTGGGCCGTGCTCGCCGCGTGGGCTTGGGGATTCCACCGGGTGGCGGACTACCTGACGACGATGGACTGTGTGGATCATGAACGCATCGCCGTCACCGGCCACTCGCGCGGCGGCAAGGCGGCGCTGCTGGCCGGAGCGCTGGACGAGCGAATCGCCCTGACCGCGCCAAACGGTTCGGGCTGCGGCGGAGCGGGAAGCTACCGCGTGCTGGGCGAGAAATCCGAAGATGTCGCGGCGATCCTGAAGAACTTCCCCTTCTGGTTCCACCCGCGCCTGAAGGAGTTCATTGGCCGCGTAGATCAGATGCCTTTCGATCAGCACTACGTCAAGGCGCTGGTCGCGCCGCGCGCGCTTCTGAGCACCGAGGCCTTGGGCGATCTGTGGGCCAACCCGCTCGGCACGCAGCAGACTCATCTCGCCGCCAAGCAGGTTTACGCGTTTCTGGGGGCGAGCGACAGAATCGGCATCCACTTCCGCCAGGGCAAACATGACCAGAACGACGAGGACTGGCGGGCGCTTCTGGATTTCGCCGACCAGCAGTTTTTCAACAAGAAGGTGGAGACGAAATTCGACGCGCTGGCGTTTCCCGATGCGCCGAAGGTTTTCACCTGGTCAGCGCCCTGAGTTGTGATTTCCGGGTTCCGGTTCACTCGGCGAATCCACGGTAAGATCTTATCTGCCGAGGAAAATCCAAAGATGTGGGGGACAGCCTACTGGTTTTTGTCGTCAAAGGGACTTCGACTAAAAAAGCGAATAATCTGTCGCTCTGTCTGCAATCTGCCAACCTTATGTTACATTATTCTAAGGGTAGTCTCAATACCCCCTGGGTCCAGGCGGTTCGGCCCTGTTCATCCACGCATTCCACTCTCACGAACGGCGCCAGCGAGTCGCGTCCATGTTTCCAGTCCCACTTGATGACCGCCTCACGGAGACTTCTCCCCTTCTTGGCTTTTACCTGAACCACCTTCCCAACGGTCGAAAGCGCCCGGATCGCCTGTACCGGCGAACATCGCACGTGCAAGTTGCCTTCCGTGTCTAAGAACACATCGTGCAGCGTTGGCCCACTACTGAAATAGAACCGGCCGTTGCGCAACGCCGTCACAATCTCCTCTGCCGTCAGGGCCTTGGCTTTGACCATCACCCAGCCGCCACCGGAGTCTTCGCCAGGTCGGTGGGTATCATCCGTCGCTACGCCCAGCACCGGCCGGGATTTCCGCAGCAGTCGGTCCCAGTATATTTCGGAACCGCCGCGGCCTTCCTCCACCGCGCAGCCATAATTGAAGACCTCGAGCGCCGGCAGAAAAGTTATCTTCTCCAAGACCGGTGTCCCGTCGAGACTCCAGTGGGGATGGGCCAGGAATACGAAGGCCCCATTGTCCCACCAGTTCCTGACTGCCTCCGACAGGTCTTGTCGCTTTTCCAGCGGCTGGTCATAGCCCGGGCCCACCACGACGAAGTGGATGGTTTCGTCATTGCGTTTCGTATCATATTCCATCCCCGGCAGAACCCGAAAATCGGGCTTGTTCAACTGCTCCAGGGGATAGACCAGCGGTTTGTAGGTTTTCTTATTCTTTTCGCGGAAGCCGCTAAGGTGATCGGTGAGAGCTACAAAGTCATAACCCAACTTACGATATAACTCGGCGGTCGCCGCCGGGTTCATTTTCCCATCGGAGATGGTCGTATGGAGGTGGAGATTGCCCTGATACCAGTTTCCCGGTTCGTTGAAACCTCCGAAATCATACCGTACGTCCACACGCGGGATTCTCTCGCCCCGATGTGCGGCTCTTTTCTGCGCCGCCGTCATCGAGGCACATCCGCTGCACAGCAACAGAATGGCAATCAGGGCCCAACGATAAGTCGCCTGCATGACAGGAACCTCCTCATGAGACATCGCCACATCTACTGTCGCGTTCGAACGGGCACGCAATGATTATGTGCTCTTCCAATGTCGGACGGGCAAGAGATTTTCTTTGTTGCGTGGATGAACGAAAACGCGATCTACTCCATTGACTGATCGGTGCCTTTGGTGCAGGAGGTAAACAACGTTTGTGAATTGCGTATCTCCGCGTCGCTGCGTGGGCGCAACGGAAAATGAAGGATGCAGACCTGTCCCCGAGATTCAGGGAGCGGGCTGGGGCGCCGATGTGAGGAGGCCACATGGACACGGAACAGCGGCCTGACGACTTTAGTTTTCGCTACGAGTGGCGCGAGGGCAGTTTGCCGCCGCCCCATTACTACGAGATTACGATCTCGGTCTCGCCCAGAGGCGAAGGCGTGATCGTCTTCTGTCCCGATTACACACGCCACTCCGCCCCGGTGTGGCAGGAGCACTTCCGCGTTCCGCTACCGCAGCTCAACGAGCTCTACCAGATGATGCTCGAACGAGGGGTCTTTGCGGGCCGCTGGGAAACCTATCCCGAAGAATCTGCCCCGGTGGGCGGGCCGCTGGACTGGCTGGAAGTCATCGCGCGCGGCGAGCGGCACAAGGCGCCCTGGCTCCTGCGGCAGCCCGAGGCCGTGAAACCGCTCTATGAGTTCATCCGCGCGCTCGTGCCCGAGACCACATGGGCAAGGCTCCGGTCTCTGCATGAGAACTTCATAGCGGCTTACATAGACGAGTAGCGGCGCGAGCGGCGTGGGCCGCGCGGCCTTCTTTCACTCTCTCGCCCCGATTGGGCCGCTTCGAGAAAGGAACGGCGCATGAGGTACACAGTCTATGTGGACGAGAACTCTCATTACATGGACGAGAGCGAGCGCTACACGAACGGCGAATTCCCCACCGCCGAAGCCGCGCTCGCTGCGGCGAAGAAGATCGTGGATGACTACCTTCTCTCGGCCCACAAGCCCGGCATGACCGCCGAACAGCTCTGGAAGAGTTACGCGATGTGGGGTGAGGACCCCTTCATCATCGCCGTCCCCAAAGACCCCGAGTGCAAGTTCTCCGCGTGGGACTATGCGAAGCAGCGGTGTCGGGAGTTGTGCGGCGACGAGCCCAGGGCCAAAGCCGACGGCTAGCAGAATGAGAGTGGAAAAGCGCCGGGAGAAGAGAACATGAGAACTGCCAATCATTTGATGCCGATCGCCGCATTAGGCGTTTGCGTGTTTTCCTGCTGTTTGTTTCGACCCACTGGGATTTGCGCCCAGACAATTGACGGTTGTCGGGTGTTCCCCACCGACAATATTTGGAACACACGGATTGACACCCTGCCTGTGGATCCACGCTCGGCGGACTATATCAAGACCATCGGTCCCGACAAGGGTCTGCACCCCGACTTCGGCGCGGGCTTGTGGAACGGCGCGCCGATCGGCATTCCCTATACGACGGTCAGCAGCACCCAGCCGCTCGTGGCCGTCACATTTGAGTATGCCGACGAAAGCGATCCCGGTCCTTACCCCATTCCGCCCGATGCTCCGATCGAAGGGGGGCCGAGCGCCACCGGCGATCGTCACGTCCTCGTTCTGAACCGGACCAACGGCAAGCTGTATGAGCTGTTCTCCGCCTATCCGCTCCCCGGCGGAACGTGGCGAGCCGGTTCGGGCGCCGTCTTCGATCTCAAGTCGAACGCGCTACGTCCCGACGGGTGGACGTCGGCCGACGCGGCAGGATTGCCGATTCTGTCGGGTCTGGCGCGCTATGACGAGGTGGCTGCGGGAGAAATCAAACACGCTTTGCGCTTCACGTGCCAATTGACCCGGCGCGCTTACGTGTGGCCTGCGCGTCACTTCGCGTCGGCCAGCACCGATCCCGTTCGACCGGCCATGGGTCAGCGATTCCGGCTGAAATCATCGTTTGATGAATCCAAATACTCCACGCAAACCCGCGTCATTCTCATCGCATTGAAACGATACGGGATGATTCTCGCGGACAATGGCAGCGACTGGTTTATCAGCGGTGCTCCGGATGCCCGTTGGGATAATGAGAAACTACTGGATGAATTGCGAGCGGTGAAGGGTTCCCACTTCGAGGCCGTGGACTCGTCCGGTCTGATGATAGATCCCAATTCGGGCCAAGCCAGGAACCCATCCGGCCGCCCCGCCGCCGCCAAGGAGAATTGGATGAAGAACCGCAAGTGACGATCATTGTTGGAAGAAATCGGGCTCTGAAGGCGCGGTTGCTTGTGTGCGCCGTTTCATTTTTCGCGCGGATGTCTGTCTGGGCAACAAGAGAGCGCTCCCCCGACGGCAATGCGTAATTTCAGAGTCCCGCGAGGCGGGCTGTCTCTCTTATCTTGCATGGCTAATTCACTTCCAAGCCATCCTTATCAGGCAGCGGCGGGAACGGCGCCGCGGGGAGCGTCTGATACCAAAAGGCCACCGAGGCAATGTCGTCCTGCAGCGGCAGGTAGCGGCCACCCTGACGCCAGCCCAAGGCTTGGATGGTAACGCGGATGTCCCGTTCGAACCGGATCGGGTCGGTGATGTGCCAGCGGTACATGCCGAACCGCTGTTGCGACTGGTATAGACCGTCCGGGCGGATCACTTGGTGCAAGCCCGAGTAAGGTGTCGAAAACACCTGGTACTGTTTGGTTTCCTTGTTCTCGAAGTTGTAGGAACCGCAAAAGTAATCCTCGGTGCCCGTGCCGCAGATCGTGGGAAACTCCTTGTCACCGTCGAGAAAAAACTTGATCTCTCCTTCGCCCCACCAGCCGTTGTTGTGAACGCTCCAGGCCAGATAGGTGCCCACATACTGACCCTTGCCTTTGACGTCGTCGAGAATGGTATAGACCTGCTTGTACGGCAGAGGATTGACACGCCGGAACTGCGCGTGGAAGTACGCGGAGTCCTGCGGCACTTCGGTCAGGGTGTAGTTGATCTGATAATAAAGCCGCATCCGTGCGTCGGCAATGTTGGTCATTGTGATGCGGCATTGTTTGCGGAAGGGCATCTCCCAATAGCAGTTGAAGGCGCTTCCGGGATTGACGCACACGGGCAGGGACGAGATCGCCGCGAACTTCCCCCAGCCCGTGCAGAAAAAATCGCCCACGGGGCATTCCACCGACGGGTTCTTCTGGTTGTCCCAGTAAATCCGGAGGATGCTTTTCCGCCAGTCACCGGTGGGGGTCATCCAGATCTGCTGGATCGCACCGGGGCCTTTGATCTCGGCAAGCGTGAAGGTCTGTCCGGCTTCGATGTCAATCGAGGGCGAAATCTTCCAGCCCTGTCCGAGGTCGCGGGCGGACGCCTCATTGGTCCCCCGCGTGGCCATACCACCCTTGCCTTTCTCGCCCGCGAAGTTCTCGGGGCTGATGGAGCGCGTCTGCGCGTTGGACAGGCGCGAAAGATTTCCCAGGTGCATCCCCAACCCGTTGAACTCCGCCCGTCCAGCCCGTTCCTGCGCACCAGCCTGGCCACAGAAGGAAACACCGATGACAAAACACGCGATGCCGATCGAGAACCACATGTACCTGCACATGACTCTCTCCTTTCGCGAGGCGCACGATCTTTCGGCGCCTCGAGGTGTAGTGGGAATCCTTCGGGATCCCGTCCGACGTTGCTTAATTATCTTCATGCTGTTCGATGGCGGTTGCCAGCAATTTTCTTTCGCCAGGTCGTCGTTTATTCATTGTTCGCCGTACGGCGACCTCCTCGCAATGACGGGGGAAACGACACTCTGGATTTTAGCCCCTTTATCGTGTTGGGGTGTACTTAGGGCCTGCTGCGGCCATTGTCGCTTGACTGCTGGAGAAGAGCGGCCAGCTCCTTCACGATCTCGGAATGTTGCGCGGCGACGTTCTTTGTTTCCCCGAGGTCTTCGGCAAGGTTGTAGAGTTCGCCTGCGGGGGACGACACGTCCGCTGCCGCTTTGTCTTTCTTACGGCCTTTGCCGGCGCCGGCTGCGGCCTTGGGGATGAGCTTCCACGGCCCCTTGCGGATGGCCAGACCACCGCCGCCCGCGTGCATCACGAGTTGGTCGCGACAGGGTTGCGGCGCTTTGCCCAATAGGGCGGGCAATACGTTGAAGCTGTCCGGGCCTGCGTCCGCGGGCAAACCACGGCCCGCAATTGCCGCGCACGTGGCCAACAGATCCACGAGGCAGACGAGATCGCCCGACTCGCGCGGCTTGATCTTCTCCGGCCAACGCGCAATGAACGGCACGCGATGCCCGCCTTCGTAGAGGCCGCCTTTGAAGCCGCGCAGCGGGCCGTTGCAGGCATGGCCCCCCAAGTCGCGAACGGCGCCGTCTGCATACCCATCGTCCAGCACGCCGCCGTTGTCGCTGGTAAAGATCACCAGCGTCTGCTCGGCAATCTTTCGGCGGTCGAGTGCGGCGAGCACTTCACCGACGCACCAGTCGAGTTCCTGGATCACGTCGCCGCGCACGCCGCATTGGCTGGTGCCCCGGAAGCGCGGGCTCGGCACACGCGGCACATGGATTTCGTGCGGCGTGAAATAGAGAAAGAACGGCTTGTCTTTGCTCCGCTCAATAAACGAGACGGCCTTGCTCGTGAGCGTGTCGGCCATCTCCTCGTCCTTCCAGCGCGCCGCTTTGCCGCCGCTCATGAAGCCGATACGGCTGATGCCGTTGATGATGGTATCGGCGTGACCTTGGGAAAGCTGCATCTTCAAAGACTCCGGCGAGCTGCGCCCGGTCGGTTCATCCCCAATCGGTTTCCCATAGCTCACGCGAATGGGGTCGTTCGGGTCGAGACCAACCACACGGTGATTCTCGACGTAAACACAGGGCACACGATCGTTCGTGGCCGGATAGCCGAAAAAATAATCGAACCCGAGTTCCAGCGGACCGGGTTTGATGTCGCCGTTGTAGTCGGTCTCGCCCTCGCCCAAACCGAGATGCCATTTGCCCACGCACGCGGTCGTGTAGCCCCCCTCCTTGAGCAGCGAAGGCAGAGTCACGCGGCCCGGCTTAATGCACAGCGGCGCCACGCCGCTCAGCACCCCGCGCCTGATCGGCCCGCGCCAGGCATATTCGCCCGTGATGACGGAATAACGCGTGGGCGTGCACATGGAGGATGGGGAGTGCGCATCGGTGAACCGCACCCCTCCCGCGGCGAGGCGGTCGAGATTCGCCGTCTTGACCTTCGTCGCGCCGTAGCAGCCGAGGTCGCCGTAGCCGATGTCATCGCTGAGAATGACGACAATGTTCGGCTTCCTGCCGGCGACGTCTTCGGCGTCAGCGCGATTATCCTCTGCCATCAAACCCAGTGCGCCAACCGCGCCAAGACCCAGAAATGCTCTTCGCTGCATCTTCTGTGACCTCTCCTTCACGTTCATGCCAATACTACGGCTCGTTTGCCCTATTGGACACCCTGCTTGGCGAGAACTCACAAGAGCTTTAGCTTTCGTGGCGCCCGGTTCCAGTAGTATTTCCTGTGGCCTCTGAAATCAACCGGATTCGAACGACACGCGATCGCATTGGGCGATCGCCTCTGCGAGCACGGGTGAAAAAGCAGTGAAACCTCACCGCGGCGACTTTCCTGATCGTCACCATCCCCTAGGGACTTGCCGGAGGAAAGGGGTTTTAAGACACGCTCTAACACAATGCGGGAGAAGATTCGGATTGACGTTCATTGCATGGCAAAAAGAATTGCGGGAACTGCTGTTGGAATCCGTCGCGACGAGGCTAAGATAAGGAGGCTACGATGGATCGTCGAGATTTTTCTAAACGCACTCTGGCGCTCGGTATTGGCGCTATCGCCGGCTCCGCAAGCGGCAGCCCGAAGGAGGCCAAGGATCCATCCATGAATTACTATGAGGAACCGGCGAAACAATTGCCTGTGAGGAAATGTGACGTGGTTATAGCGGGTGGCGGCACGGCGGGCGTTGTCGCGGCTCTCGCCGCGGCGCGTCAGGGGGCGAGAACCGTTCTGCTGGAGGCCAAAGGGTATCCGGGCGGAACAGTCGTGGAAGGCGGCACCGCTCTGCATAGCTTCTATAACCTCTGGAAGGCTTTCCCCGGCGTGAAAAAACGTCAGGTTGTGCGAGGGATTCCTCACGAGATCGTCGAGCGCCTTGCCAAAGTCGGTGGCACGACGGGTTACGCCGAGATGCTCAGGGGTTACGACTACGATTCCGTCTGCACCGCCATTGACACGGAGCTGTATAAGCTCGTCGCGTTCGAAATGCTCGCGGAAGCAGGAGTTGGTGTCTGCGTAAATACCCTTCTGACGGGCGCAATTAAGGAAGGAGACCGGATCAAGGGAGTGATCGCAGAGAGCCACTCGGGCCGGGAAGCGATCTACGCAAAATCATTTGTGGATTGCACGGCCTACGGCGACCTTTGTGCGCGCGCCGGCGCAAAGTTCACGGAACCCAACGATTACCCTGTCGTCAACAGTATGGGCGTCGCCAATGTGAACATCGAGAAATACTATGAATTTCTCGAATCGCATGATGCGGTCGGGCAATACTGCGAAGGTCTGCGTGGCGGGAAAGAAGGACAGATCGTGCGATTGAGCGGCCGGGCGGCAAAGCTTCCCCCCGAGTTCAGTCAGGAAGCCGGAAAAATCGGTATGGATACGACAACAACCACCGTTCACGACAACTACTTCATGTTCATCAAGCTGAACTTGAAAATGCCGGTCAGTCCGACAAACCGGGATGAAGTGGCAAAAGCCGAATTGGAGCTGCGAAAGCGTCAGGCACGAGCGGTTGAGCTATTCCGAAAGTTTGTTCCTGGTTGTGAGAAGGCGTTTATTGCCCGAACGAGCCCGTCGCTTTGCATCCGGCGCGCCAGACTGATCCAGTGCGACTATGACATATCCCACGCCGACGTGGTGGACGGCAAACATTTCGACGACGACGTTTTTGTTTACGGCTTTCACGATTCCGCGCCTCAGCTGCAAATCAAAGACGGCGGCACATACGGAATCCCGTATCGAGCACTCCGTGTGGCAGCCATCGCCAACCTCCTGGCGGCGGGCATGATGATCACCTCCGACCATCGGGCTCACATGTCCACCCGAAACACCGTGTGCTGTATGGGCCAAGGGCAGGCGGCCGGCACGGCGGCAGCGCTCTGCGCCGCTAAGAACTGTGATACACGCGATCTTTCGTACGCCGATTTACGAAAGGCTCTGGAAAAAGACGGTGTACATTTTGAGAATTAGCCCGGTCGCCAAGTCCCTTCAAGAACCGCCCAACGCGTGCGAGGAAGAGAAGTGATGTCTGACGAGGGCAAGAAGCGCATAGCCAATACCGATGCAGCTTACGCAAGGAACGTGTCAGCAGAATACCCTGGAGGGACATCTTTGTCAGCATCCAAAAAGAACACCGGTGTAACCAGCTCCGCGTTGGCAGCTTTGATTCTGCTGCTCACGGCCACCGCCGTCGCGCCCGGCGAGGACCTGCGCAGTCTCGCGACCGGCCACAGAATTCCCAGCGAGGAGGGCTATGCCGACCAGCCGTATATCGTCGTCACCAAGGACGGCAACTGGCTGTGCGCGCTGACCACCGGCAAGGGCAAGGAGGGTCAGTTGGGCCAGCACGTCGTAGCCGCGATCAGTCGCGACAAGGGCAAGACCTGGTCTGACCTGATTGACATCGAACCGGCGAATGGTCCGGAAGCCTCATGGGTAATCCCTCTCGTGACGCCCGGCGGCCGCGTGTATGCCTTCTACGATTACAACGGCGATAATGTCCACACGCTCGGCGACAAGAAGGGTATCCGCGCCGACATGTTGGGTTGGTACGTCTATAAGTATTCCGACGACAACGGCAAGACGTGGTCGAAGCAGCGCTATCGTCTGCCCATGCGTGTCACCGCTTGCGATCGAGCCAATGATTGGCAGGGCAAAGTCCAGATTTTCTGGGGAATTGACAAACCCAAAATGGCCGGTGGGAGCGCGTTCTTTGCCTTCACCAAACTGGGAAAATACATACTGGATAACGGCGAAGGCTGGCTCTATCGCTCCGACAACATGCTCGTCGAACGCGACGCGAACAAAATCCAGTGGGAGCTGTTGCCGGAAGGCGACTACGGCATCCGCGCGCCGGAATTTGGCTCGGTACAGGAAGAATACAATCTGGTTCCGATGTCCGATGGGAAGCTCTATTGCGTCTATCGAACCACAACAGGCCACCCATGTCACTCATACAGCGCCGATGGAGGACGGACCTGGACCAAACCCGAGTACATGACTTATGCCCCCGGTGGCAAGAGGGTGAGGAACCCACGCGCTTGTCCCAAGCTGTGGCGAGCGTTCAACGGCAAGTTTCTCTTCTGGTTTCACAACAACGGACATGAATCATTCGACAGCGGGAAGTCGGCTGGTTCACGCAATATCGCTTGGCTGTCCGGCGGCATCGAGAAGGACGGCCGTATCTATTGGTCACAGCCCGAAATCGTCCTGTATGACGACAACACCCTGAGAGGGCCCAGCTATCCCGACCTTATTGAACAGGGCGGCCGCTACTGGATTTCGGAAACGCAGAAGACAGCGGCTCGCGTGCACGAGATCGCTCCCAAATTGCTGGAGGGACTGTGGAATCAGGACAGCGCCCAGTCGGTTGCCAAAAAAGGGATGCTCCTATCTTTGAACGAGAAAAAAGTCAGGGCTGGGCAGGTGAAGATGCCCCGCTTGCCCAACCTTGCCGCGGGCGGGAGCTTTACCGTTGATCTGTGGATCGCGTTGCGAGACCTCGCGCCCGGCCAAGTCATTCTTGACAGCCGCGACGCGAGCGGCAAGGGCATCCTGGTGGCCACGTCCGATTCGGCCACGCTACGGGTGGACATCAGCGATGGCGCACACAGTTTCGGGTGGAATTGCGATCCGAATCTTCTCCAACGCGACACGCTCCATCACGTTGTATTCATCGTGGACGGAGGCCCCAACGTGATTTCCGTGGTGGTGGACGGGGTGCTTTGCGACGGCGGCAACGATCCGAACCGCAAGTATGGCTATGGCCGGTTCAAACAGGCCGAGTACGCAAGCAAGTTCTCGGATGAACTGAAGAGACCCGCGACGGAAATCGGCGACGTCACCGGTGGCCGCGTGCTCAAGATCGCCCCGTCATTGAAAGGCGACCTCAAAAGGCTTCGCCTCTACAACCGATACCTTCGAACCTCGGAAGCCGTCGGAAACTTTCACGCCGGCCCGATCAAATAGCAATTGCCGATGCGCAATGAAAACATCTCGCCACACGCTGCCAAAGCGAGGAAATGAAGGACACGTACGAATGGCACTAACTCAAGGTCTCCGCCGCTGATTTCAGTGGTCGCGGGTGCTTTTGACAACAAAAACCTCAACACGGATTTCACGGATTGCTCGCATGTTGCGTATTCGAATCCGTGACATGCGCGAAATCCGTGTCAGTTCCTGTTCTCGCAATCATTTGAAATCACACCTCTTAATGCTTATGTCAGTGCCATTCGGGACAAGAACCTTATTTCCATCCTTCCTGCCGCAGATTGATGGGGTAACGGTTCCCTCATTCTCGACACGTCGTTGTGCGAAAAGTGTTGACTCGCCGCTCGGCAGGATCGAGGATTCAGAAAATCCCAAAGGGCATGGGTGCCAGGGGAGAGCGAGCGATGACAGCCGGAGACACGCGAGCGGTCAGCACCGTTCAAGGCCCAAAGCATAACAGCCACGTCACCACGAAGTGCGGTTGCTTTCGCAGTCTTGCGGTCTGTGTTGCGACCGTGTCGGCGATATTCTTCTCTCAGCCGGCGCAGGCGATCACGATCCGCGTGCCCCAGGACTACAGGACAATCCAAGAGGCCATAAACTGGGCGGCGAACGGTGATGAAATTGTTGTGTCGCCCGCTGTTTACGTAGAGAACATCAACTTCAAAGGGAAGAACATCGTTTTACGGAGCAGCAATCCGACCGACACCGCGATAGTTGCGGCGACGATCGTTGACGGCAACAAGCAAGATGGCGTAGTGAGGTTTGCCGGGAGTGAGACAAGCGGCTGTGTCTTGTCTGGGTTCACGATCAGAAACGGCACTCGGGGTGTTTACGGCAACGGTACGAATGCACGAATCGAGTATAACGTGATCACCGGCAATTCCGTCGGCGGCGGCGGCGGACTGTATGGGTGCAATGGGACGATCCAGAACAACGTTATCACCGGCAACGTGGCGAACTATGGCGGCGGGCTGTATGGGTGCAACGGCACGATCCAGAACAACACGATTACCGGTAATTCAGCCAAGGACTTCGGCAGCGGCGGCGGTTACGGCGGCGGACTGTGTTTATGCTATGGAATCGTCCAGAGCAATGTCATCAGCGGAAACTCCGCCCGCTGGCAGGGCGGTGGGGTGTGTTCATGCAATGGGATCATCCAGAACAACGTGATCTCCGGCAATTCCGCTCGGTTCGGCGGCGGACTCTATGATTGCGATGGCACGATCCAGAACAGCGTGATCGCCGGCAATTCCGCTTGGTTCGGCGGCGGACTCTATGAGTGCGATTGCACGATCCAGAACAACGAGATCACCAGCAATTCCGCCAGCGGCGGCGGCTTGAGCGACTACGGCTACGGCGGCGGACTGTATCGGTGTAATGGCACGATCCAGAACAACGTGATCAGCAGCAATTCCGCCAGCGGCGGCGGCTTGAGCGGCTACGGCGAAGGCGGCGGACTGTATCGGTGTAATGGCACGATCCAGAACAACGTGATCTCCGGCAATTCCGCCACCTTCGGCGGCGGACTCTATGAGTGCGAGTGCACGATCCAGAACAACACGATTACCGGTAATTCAGCCAACTACTCCGGCGGCGGCAGCGACTACGGCGACGGCGGCGGACTGTATCGGTGTGGCACGATCCAGAACAACGTGATCAGCAGCAATACGGCGTTGCGGTGCGGGGGGGGGCTTCACTCCTGTCTGCACATACGGTGCAACTTGATCAGGGGCAACTCTGCAGGTGCCGGCGCGGGTATAGATAGCTGCAACGGTGTGATTCTGGGCAACATGATCACGAACAATGTCGCACGACTATCCGGCGGCGGGATTTCTTACTGTAGGGGCGGGGCGACGATTCAGAATAACATCATCGCATACAACAGGGCGGAAACCGGCGATGGGGGCGGTCTGAATCTTTGCGAGGGAAAAATCGCGAACAATACGATTGCGTGGAATTCGGCATCTCGCGGCGGCGGCCTGTGTGACTGCCAGGGGACGATCTTCAACTGCATTATCTGGGGTAATTCAGCACCTACCGGTCCCCAGACATACCTTTCATACCCGTCTTACTCTTGCATACAGGACCACACGCTTGGTGGAACTGGCATCATCAATCAGGACCCTCGCTTCACTGGCCCGAACGATTTCCATCTCAAGCGCACTTCGCCGTGCATTGACACTGGAACCAACGAGAACTGCCCGACGACCGACAAGGACGGGAATCGGCGTCCATACGACGCTCATGGCAGCGGGCGGGCCGTTTGCGACATGGGCGCTTATGAATACGTCGGCCCCCCTCAGAGTTCTCTGCCCGATCTGATCGTCGCCGGCCCGTCTGTTGCTCAATCCTTAACCGGGCGTGTGGGGCAAATGGTGGACGTCCCGTTAGGTGTCGGAAATGTAGGGCCGGCCGGCTGTGTTGCCACTTGGGCGCACATTTACCTGTCAAGGGACTCGATCTATGATGCCGGAGATTACCTCTGGATTCCTGGCAACCGGGTTCCGGCGCTTGGGCCTGGGCAAACGCTCAGCGGTGTGTTGAGCGGCGCTCGTATCCCGAATCTCCCGTCTGCAATCTATCACGTGATCGCCTATTGTGACATCATTAACGAAGTTGACGAGTGGGACGAGGACAACAACTGGAAGGAGATTGGAACTCTCTCGATCACGACGACCGCAAACAAGTGGGAGATGTATCGGTAGGCCGCAAGACAGGCGTTGGCCTTTTCGTTGACGAATAACGCTTTTTACACAATGTCACTATTGCTCTAAGAGCAGAACTCCCGCTTTTCACTTGCGTTCGAGTGGCAGATCGCCAATGGCCGCTCGTAATGGGCATTGTCACTCGCGTGGCGGCCTCTGAAAAAGCCGGAATGAGGGGACAGCAACGAATGGCACTAACTTAAGGCTCGCACTCGCGATCTCAATGGGCACGAGCGCCTTCGACCGCAAAAACCCCAACACGGATTTCACGGATTGCGCGGATTCTGCATGTTCGAATCCGTGGAATCCGCGAAATCCGTGTCAGTTCTTGTTCTCACAGTCATTTGAAATTACACATGTTATGCCTTAAGTTAGTGCCATTCGGGACAGCAACCTTATTTCCATTCTTCCTGCCGCAGATGAATGAGGTAACAGTCCCTTTGTTCCCAGCGCGAGGTAGATGCGGCGGTACTTCTCGAATGGCTTGCGATGGCGCTCGTGGCGCGCCGGTCGAGCTATTGCTCAACAACCTCCAGGCTGGACTGGTTAGATGATTTGTTGTTGGATAATTCCTTGCAGACGTTCAACGAAGCTGCTCCCGTGACTCGCAAGGGTTCCTGAGAAGTCCGAGAACACGGGACGAAAATTCGGTGGGAAAATGAAAGGATGCCGTCCATGGCCCAACGATTGTCCGGTTTGATCGCCGCGGCGACCACCGCAATGGATAAGAAAGGCGAGATCAATCCGGCGGCGATCCCACAGCAGGCTCAGTTGCTGATTGAGTCGGGCGTTCGGGGCGTTTTTGCCTGCGGAACAACAGGAGAGTGCCATTCCCTGTCGGTTGCCGAGCGAATGCAGGTCGCCGAAGGGTGGATCGCGGCAGCGAAAGATCGCCTTCGCATTGTGATTCACGTGGGATCCAACAGCCTTCCGGATGCCCGCGCGCTGGCCGCCCACGCCGCGCGAATCGGTGCGGACGCCATTGCGGCCGTGGCGCCGTTCTTTTTCAAACCCGACAATGTGGATGACCTGGTGGATTTCTGTGCCGCCATCGCGGAAGGCGCACCCAATTTGCCGTTCTACTACTATCACATTCCCGTTTTGACGGGCGTCAACTTGCCCATGATTCCGTTCGTTGAACAAGCCGTCCGCAAAATCCCCACATTCACCGGACTGAAATATACCCACGAGGACCTGATGGCGCTGCACGAATGCGTGCGATTTCAAGAGGGCAAGTTGAATGTATTGTTCGGGCGCGACGAAATCCTGCTGAGCGCGTTGGTGTTGGGCGTGGACGGCGCCGTTGGAAGTACCTATGGCTATGCCGCGCCCGTTTACCTTCGCATCATGGACGCTTTTGAGAAAGGCGATATACTCGCGGCCCGGCGCGAACAAGCCAAAGCGGTTGAAATGATAGGGGCGCTCACGAAGTTCGGTGGCCTGCGCGCGAATAAGGCGGTCATGTTGCTGCTGGGGGTGGATTGCGGAGCCGTTCGTCTGCCGTTGAGGTCTATGACTGATCTGGAAATTCGCGCGCTGTATGAAATGATCAAACATCTCGACGTTTTTCCACGACCCTTGCAGCCGCCCGAGAGCATGAAACTATCTTTTTTGACAGGATAACAGGATGTATAGGATTTCAAGAGCATCCGCTTGATCTTGTTACCGTGCCAGAATGAGACCGTCACCGGAGTTGTGAATCAGCTACAGAAGGGAGGATACGGTTGGGTTCGCGCCCGGCGGGTTGCGGTTTTTCATGGTGTAGATCGTCAACCCGTCCAGGTTCCTGCGCCGGTCGGGGAACAGCCGACTGGCCAGCCAACCAATGACGACGCAACTGACGATTCCCACACCGGCATAAAGGAAGAAGTGCACGGGGGTCGAAGTGCTGACGAAATAAAGCACCGCAGCGCTGGCGAAGAAGCCCAGCACCATTCCGAGGCCATTCGTGCGGCGCGTGAAAATCCCCGCCACAAAAAGCCCCGCCAGTCCTCCTCCGAAAAGCCCGAGGATCTTGATATACTGATCCCAAATCGAGGTGCGTTGCAAAACCGCCATGTACAGCGCGAGGGCCGTGCCTGCCAGGCCAAACACAACCGTCAGGACGCGGGCAAAGTTCAGGCATTGGTGGTCGGACGTGTTGGATTTCAGTCGCCGATAGAAGTCGGTCGTAATGGCGGTCGCCATCGAGTTCATACTGCCACTGAGAGTGGACATCGCGGCGGCGAACAGGCCGGCGAAGGCCAGTCCCGAGATTCCCGCGGGCAGTTGTTGCGCGATAAACCAGGCAAAGATGTCATCGGTGCGGCCCACGGGATTGAGCATCTGCGGGTGCGTCTTGTAAAAGGCCCAGAGACAAGTCCCGATGCCAAAGAAAATGAGCGACGAGGGAATGGTCAGAGCGGCATTGGTCCAAATGGATCGAGCCGCTTGTTTTTCGGTGCGCGTCGTCAGATAGCGCTGCACAACGGCTTGATCCGACGTATAGGAAATCAGCTGTTCGAGGATTTTCCCGACGACAACCACCCACAACGTGGCGCTCGCGATGTCCCAACTGACGTTGGCGACCCGCCATTTCCCCTCGGCCAGACCCATCGAGACGATCGAGCGAAACCCTCCTTCGACGTCTCCGGCCGCGAGCAACAGGCTGAGGACTGCCGCTCCCAGCAAAACGACCACCTGTACCACATCGGTCCAAACCACGGCCTCCATGCCGCCAAGCAGCGTATAGAGGGTTGTCACCAGGCCCATCGCCAGGATCGTGTAGTAAACGTTAATGCCTGTGATTGCGGTCAGGGCGAGAGCGGGCAGATAGAGCACTACACCCACGCGCCCGATTTGAAACAAAACGAAGGCGGTGCTGGCGATCCAGCGTGTCGCCAGATTGAATCGTTTTTCCAAATACTCGTAGGCGCTCGTTACCTCCAATCGGCGATAGAAAGGCAGATAGAGCCAGATGACCAAAGGCGCGGCGGCGACAATCATCATGTTTCCGAGAAAGTAGATCCAATCGGTGCGATAGCTCATCGCGGGAATGGCCATGTAGGTGATCGAACTGAGCTGGGTGCCGAAAATGCTGAGACCGGCGGCCCACCAGGGGATTCGTCTGCCGCCAAGAAAGAAATCCTTCGTGCTTTTCTCGCGGCGCGAGAAATAAGGACCCATCGCCGCCATGGCCAGGAAATAAACAATAATCACGGCATAATTCAACCCGCCGAATCGGAGAGTGGTTCGTACCGGCGCCGCCCAGAGCACGCGAGCTGTCCGGACTGCCGGACGCACTTCGCCGCTCGGCAAGACAATGTGTCCTCGCCACCATGCAGCAACCGTGGTCACCGGCGGCCAAACGGCGTTATTGGGATTGCCGACCGGATCATCGCCGGGGACCTTGAGTACCTCGCCCATCCTCGTCCACGTGTTGGTGATGGTGTGATAGGCGAGGATGTCGGAGCAAAAGCCGGGGTGTCGGTCCTTCAGTTCCGCAGTTTGAAGAGCAAGAGCGCCGTTGTCGCCACCCAATATCAGGACATGGGATTGGCCGAGCGACGGCGCCGGCGTGGGCGCCGCCGCTGCGGCACGAGGCAGATCCGCAATGCGCTTCCAACCCTTGCCGGGTGTGAAGCGATAGGCGTCCGTGAGATACTCGCGTTTCGGTTGGCCGTTTTCGTCGGGAACCAGATCAACGCCGCTGAACAGAAAAAACGACCCATCCTGGGCTGCCGCCACCGCCAACATGCGCCGCCGACCCGGCCACGGCTCCAACTGCTGCCATTTCTGTTCTTCGGCTTTTTTCGATAGATCGAGAGACCAAAAAACTCTGAGAGTGGACGTAGAGTGCGGCTGTTCTTGTCCGCCGGCCACATAAACCGTATGGTCAAGAACGGCTCCGCAAAAGAATGCCGTGGGCTTGGGCATCGGTGGAAGAGCGACGATTTCCGTCTTCCCGTTGACCCATGTCAAAATGAAAGCATCCGCGTAATGCCTATCCCCATCCCCACCGCCGAGACAGATCACACCCTCTTTCGTCGTCAGCGAAACACCGTAACCCAAAGGACGCGGAAGCCTGCCCGTCGCCTGCCATTTGCCTTGGGGTTCCGGAAGAACGAATATGCGATCATGCCAGACTTTTGGATGTCCGTCCCACGGACGCCCGTCGGCGAAATTCGCCCCACCGGCAAGGACAAGCGCGTCGTTCGATACGCCCGCCAAAGGTCCTGCGAGACCGATTGGATCGGGAAGGCTCGGGAGTTGGTCCCACGTTAAAACCGATCGGGTCGGCTGCTCCGGATGGGCGAAAGTCGCCCGCGCGAGCACTATGACGCAGCAAAGCACTGGAGCAATTCGGCAATTCACCGGAGAGTCTCGCCCGTTCCGATCTCTTTTGCGTCAATCCATTTCTCTCAACAACCGCACTAGAGGAATGCCGCGACAGGTTGGCAAGCGAAAAGGGATCGAGTCATTTGGAGTCCGTGATCCTTCCCAAACGCAGCGGTGCAAGGAATGTGTTTTAGATCTTGAACGAGTGTCGGCGAAGGCAATATGCTCCATAGAGATGCCCGGTTCGCAAAGCATAAGGAGAGAATAGCAAATGATCACTGGACTGTCGCGTCTTTGGATCAAGACCGCTCAGGTGTATGTTCCCACGTTGTGGCTGCTTCTGATTTTCATCTTCCCCGTGGTCGCCGGCGATCCCTATCTCGTTCCGCGCAATCCACAGAAGCATCTCGTTCTCGACACCCGCGTCATTCAATCGGCGAACGGCGCGCGGCTTGCCTTCGGCGCAGTCGAGAAAGACCCGCACAATCCGCTCTTCCAGGCCGATAAGCCCTGGGAAAACGCTCTGAACAATCTTTATCCCAATGTCCTATTCGATGAGCAGGAACGCCTTTTCAAACTCTGGTACAAATGTGTCCTCAACGACAAAGACGTGATCGCCAAGATGGAAAACCCCACGACGATTCACAACCAGGGCTGGTTCCTGTTGTACGCAACGTCGAAAGACGGCATCGCTTGGCAAAAGCCGGAACTCGGCTTGTATAAGTTCGATGGCTCAACCCGCAATAACGCGGTAGCCCGCGATACGCCAAATGTCGGTGTCTTCAAAGACCCGCATGATTCCGATCCGGCGCGACGCTACAAGATGATCTACGATGTGGGCCGCGGCCAGATGCGCGCGCGTTTTTCGCCCGATGGGGTGCATTGGAGCGACCCCGTGGAACCCGATGGATTCACTGACAACCCGGGCGACACGCACAACAACGCCTTCTGGGACGAGCGCCTCGGCCAATATGTACTCATCACGCGTTTCTTCCCGGGCGAGCGAACCGTCGCACGCTTCGAGAGCCGCGACTTCCTTCATTGGGAGAAAGGGCAACTTGTCCTCCGTTCCAGCGCCAAGGAAGGAAAGGGCCGCCAGACCTATTGCATGCCCTCATTCCCTTACGCCAACATCTACATCGGCTATCTCATGATGTACAACGCCGCCGGCGATCAGACCGTGGATTGCGAACTGACATGGAGTCCGGATTCGCTCGCCTGGCGCCGCGTGAATCCCGGCGCGCCTTTT
>Ga0315277_10001707_pt1 | contig 31463 bp, 29 predicted proteins | sample YL17G05_15_MG_FD_203695 | JGI IMG/M metagenome (GOLD analysis project Ga0315277, IMG submission 203695) | Sediment microbial communities from Yellowstone Lake, YNP, Wyoming, USA - YL17G05_15 | ecosystem: Environmental > Aquatic > Freshwater > Lake > Sediment | place: USA: Wyoming | collected...
AGATTTCAGCTTTTCTCAATATGTTGGAAAGAGTACCTGGTTTGACTGGACTTGTATGAATAGGGACAACTACTTTCGTCCCCGGCTTGTCATCATTTCTCATAATTGCGTGACTTCCGCGACTCCTGTCAATATACCAACCTTTCTTCTGAAGGGCTTTAACAAGCCTGTTTCCTCTAATCTGTGGTAGCTTAGCCACCTTTATTTGGTCTGACCTTGCTCCAATTATATCACAAGAGTAGTCAACCCTTCCTATCCCTATCTCTGTCTGTTTGATATACACTCTTGAGGATTAGGGCATTTGCGCCCTAGGAACGCGCATTGTCCTCGGGCTTCGAGCACGTGCTCCTGCTAAAAACAGTAGTCAGGAGACAGCGGAAGCAATGACAAATGACAAAGCTCAAAGGCCAAATAAAGCCCAAAATCCAAATGACAAATCAGAAGGCAAGGCCTGGACAAGTTCAAATGACAAAGCTCAAATGCCAAATGAAGTTCAAAATCCAAATGTCTAAATGCTAAGACCATTTAGATACTAGATACTAGAAAGTCGGGTTTGGCCGAGGAGATTGCCACGTCCTTCAGTGGAAGGACTCGCAATGACAAAAAGGGGGGCGGCTTCTTGTTATTCCGATAACAACGTTGCCAGCTTCTGGAGCGCCTCTGAGATTGTCTCGGTTGGCAAAGTGCATATCAATTCGGCATGTCGAGCGCGCCAATCCAGACTCTTAACCCGGTCAGATAATATTGCTCCTGCCACCGGTAACCCGGCGGGAAGAAGAACCTCGAAGGGGTAGCTTTTGGGCTGGCTGGTTATCGGACACAGGATGGCCAGTCCCACCTTGCTGTTATAGCTTTGCGGTGAGGTTACTACAGCGGGACGGCGTCCGGCCTGTTCGTGACCTGCTTGCGGATTCAAGCTAATCCAGACCACATCTCCGCAACGGGGCACATAAGTGCGACGGTCTACCACGTTTCGTTCCCCACGGCAGAGCCGGTATCAACCTCGTGATGTAAGTTCTCTTTGGTGACCTTTGATAGGAGCTGTTCGAGGGTCAGCTTCGGCTCAATTAGTCGCGTGACAACGATTTTCCCGTCTGCCAGCGATACTTCGACGGATGTCTCTTTCCGGAGTCCCACTTCATCAGCGAAAGACTTCGGAATGCGCAAAGCGAGACTGTTACCCCATTTCTGAACACGCTTCTTCATATCAAACCTCCAGTCAAAGTATCTACAATGAAGATACTCCTTCCACAGGCGTTTGTCAAGTCTGTACAACAAGGGAAAGGCACAATTTGTTCCTAGGCCCACCGAAGTCACAAATCGGCAGAAAGCCTAGATAGGCGCAGTGTCCGCAAGCTTAACGCGCGTGCTTCTGGAAGCGAAACTGACAACATGTGTGGTCGCGCCGGTGCCGCAAGGTTTCTGCCTGACTCAGGAGGCTTTGACCTGATATTTGGCTTTGCCTTCTTCGTAGAGGTCACCGCCGTAGATGTCATTTATGACCGTAACGGGAAAGTCTGCCACCTCCAGACGGCGAACGGCTTCAGCACCAAGTTCTTCGTAGGCTACCACTTCTGCCTTCTTGATGCTCTTTGAGATTACGGCGCCGGCACCCCCTATTGCCCCCAGGTAAACAGCTTTGTGCTTAACCATGGCATCCTTGACTGCTTTCGACCGCAAGCCTTTGCCAATCATCCCTTTGAGTCCCTGAGCAATCAAGCGGGGGGCATAGGCATCCATCCTGCCGCTGGTGGTGGGGCCGGCCGAGCCAATTACCCTTCCCGGCCGGGCCGGGCTGGGCCCCATGTAGTAAACGGTCGCCCCCTTGATATCGAAGGGCAGAGGCTTCCCCTGGTCGAGTGCCTCGACCATTCTCTTATGAGCGACGTCGCGGGCAACATAGATGACGCCGGTGAGCAGGAGATTATCCCCGGCCTTGAGGTCTTTCAAGATTTCGTTGTTTAACGGAAGCGTGATTTTCTTTGCCATACCTTTCACCTCTCTTGCTAGAGCACGAGGCTAAAGCCTCGCACTACACTTACCCGGTCCTACCTCAGAGTGCCCAGGTAGCTTACGGTAAGCTGCTTTTCCTTCACTTCGGGCGTGGTGTAGTCGGGAAGGAGCATCGGGGCTACTCTATCGGTTACAATCCCGGCCTCTTTGAGCTCTTTAAGATATGCCTTCACGTGCTTCAAGGTCAGCTCCCCTTCTTTGGCTTTCTCCCTGGCAAATATAGCAGCATTTCTGCCGGCAATCCTGCCGAACACTACAATATCCATAAGCGAATTGCCCATCAGTCTGTTTTCTCCATGCAACCCTCCCGTTACTTCCCCGGCAACATAAAGCCCAGGCACAACAGTTTCACATTCGGCATTATCCTTAAGCCCCCCATTCTGATAATGGAGCGTGGGATAGACCAGCATGGGAGCCTTGGAAATATCAATTCCTAAGCGGTCGTATACCTTCCATTTCCCCACAAAAGCAGTTCTCACTCTGCCCTCGCCATGGAGGATATCGAGCATGGGGGAATCGAGCCAGACCCCTACCTTCCCGCTAGGAGTGGGGACACCTTTGCCATCCAGACATTCCTTGATAAAACGGGCTGACTCCACATCGCGGGGCTCGCGCTCATTGACGAATTTCTCCCCGTGGACATTCAAAACGTCCGCCCCCTCCGACCGGAACCTCTCGGTAATGAGCCAGCCCTCTATCTGTTCCGGGAAGACAACGCCTGTGGGGTGATATTGAACGGTATGCAGGAAAGACAGAGGCACGCCCGCCCTGTAGCCTAAGACAATACCATCGGCAGTGGCGCCGTAATGATTGGTGGTCATGAAACCCTGAACATGGAGCCTGCCGGCACCACCCGTAGCTAAAATCACTGCCTTAGCTCTAGCCACAGAATACTCCTCGGTCTCCATGTTATAGAGCACTGCTCCAGCACACTGCCCGTGCTCGTTGAGGATAAGCTCTACGGCCGGGGAAAACTCCAGGACTTTCATGTTGGGCCGGTTACGAGCTTCATCGCGCACAGTGCGCATTATTTCCATGCCGCTGAGGTCAGCGCAATAGTGCATCCTTTTTCGGCAGGTGCCCCCGCCATGCATAGCCCCCAGTCGTCCGTCGGGAAACTTGGAGAACATAACTCCCAGGCTTTCCAGCCACTGGAGGGCATCGGGAGCCTGCTTGACAAAAGCAGCCACAATGTCCGGGTCGTTTTTGAAATGCCCTCCCCCCAGCACATCCAGGTAGTGATAATAAGGAGAATCCTTTTCTCCTTTTGTGGCAGCCTGAATCCCACCTTCAGCCATCATAGTATTGGCATCGCCATGCCGAAGCTTGGTGGCGATAAGCACCTGAGCGCCATTTTCTTCAGCAATAAGGGCAGCGATGGTGGCAGCTCCTCCACCGCCGATAACCAGGACATCGGTCTCATAATCAACCTTCGATAAATCTACTTTGTCGGGGTCAACCCTGCTCCTGGCTTCCAAGAGGTCAACAAACTCGTGAGCTATTCTATAACCCTTGCTCGGGCCGACCCTTATCTCCCTCCTGCCTTCCTCCTTGTAATCGGGGTGATACTTCAACATATCCTGCCTTTCCTGCAAGGACATGAAGACAAATTCCTCCCCCTTCTTTCTTTTCTCGACACGGGCGGGCCGGCTCTGTTCTACCTTCTTGATATAGGGCTCGAAGAAATCGGGATATCCTAAATAACTCATCTCGCCTCCTACAGGTATCTTGTATCTTTCGGTTTCCAATCCTCCCCGGCCGCCATCGGCTCTACCTCCCGTTCCTGATACAGCTTCTTCAGCTCATCCTCCTTCGCCTGCTTCAACTCGTCCAGAGACCGGTCATACTTCCCTTCGTTAACTGCTTTTACCATTCCGGCTAAATGTTCCGCCCGGGGGACAATTCTAGCTGCGTAAATTCTGCGCGCCAGCTGGAACATATGATACTGAGCCAATTCTCCAAAGCAGCGGCTGGTGCACAACCCGCACTGAATGCAATCGAAGCTGAGTTGAGCAGCCCCGGCAATATTTCCCTGCTTCAAAGCCGAGACGGCGTCCATCACCTCTATCCCCTGGGGGCAAGCCTTTGTGCAGGAGTTGCAGGCAACACAGCGAAACATCTCGGGATATAGCTTAAACACCTCTTCAGGGGCAGCGGTCAGTCCGGCAAAGTCGTACATGGCCCGATTGGCAGGGAAGAAGGGGATCTGGGCTATGTACATATTCGGCTCGACCGTCTTCTGACAGGCCAGCGCCACCTGCAATTTATAATCGCCGGGCTTACGATAGAACGTGCCGCAGGCGCCGCAGGTGCCGCCGCGACATCCGCAACCCCGAATGAGTATGTACCCGGCATACTCCATGGCCTTCATAATGGTAAGCCCTTCGGGAACCTCATAGCGCTTGCCCATGATGTATATGGGGATCAGCCTGGCCGCTACTTGTCTTTCTTCTTTGACTGCCGTCCCTGCCGGTTTCTTCGCTGTGTGCTTGACTGTTGTCGCCGCTGGTTTTTTCTTTGTCTGTTTGGCACTCATTCTTTACCCCCAATCAGTTGCAGGCTTTCAACTTGAGAAAGCAGGTTCTTTTCCTTAAGAAGAGATTCCGGCTTGCCGTGATTCAGCTCAAAATGACATATCTGAGGACCGAGCCCCAGGGCCAGAGCCAGAAGCTGCGTGAAATAGAATAGCGGCATTTCCCTGAATCCGCCTTGTTTCTTAGCCAACTCTTTCTGTCCCCGGGCCAGATTGTAATCACATAAAGGGCAGGTGACGACCAGGGCCTCTGCCCCATGGCTCAATGCCGAGCTTAAGATAGGCCGAGTATATTCAGCAATACTATCGGGACTGCTTATCACCTGATAAGAACCGCAGCACCTCGTGGATTCAGGAAAATCAACGGGACTAGCTCCGAGAGCTTCAAGAAACTCCCGCAAGATAGTAGGGTCCTCTACATTATCTATAGCTATTTCCCGGGGGCGAAGCAGTGTGCATCCATAATAGGGGGCTACTTTTAGTTCCCGCAGAGGGAATTTCACCTTTTGCGAAAGAGTTTCCCATCCTACTTCGTCTCTCAATACCTCTAAAAGATGAACCACTTCTACTTCCCCGCTGTAATCTATCCCTTCATCTATAAAGCTATTAAGCGTATCCCTTTTCTCCGCATCTTCTTTCATTAAAAGATTGGCCCTCTTTAAACTATTAAGGCAGAACGCGCACAGAGTAACTAACTTGGTCTTTCCCTGTTTTTTCACCCGGATGAGGTTGCGGACAGGCGCTACCTGATGGATTAGGTCATCGTCGGCCAGGGAATAAACTGCGCCGCAGCAGTTCCACCCGGGGAGCTCATCCAGCTTAAGCCCCAGAGCTTCCATAGAAGCCACGGCCGGCTCCTCCAGGTTCCTGGCCTGGGTTTTCAGGGTGCAGCCGGGATAATAAGCCAAGCTCATTTTCTATTTCCTTAGCCGGTGAATTTCCTCAAGCCGCTGACCATAGCTATTTGAGGAAGCTCACAGCGCTCTTGCGGTGAAATATCCTCGGGGCGTACGTGGTCGATATTCTTCCTCAGGGTGAGCAGCCTTATCGCCTCCATCACCTTAGAGAGATCAAATCCTCTGGGACAATTGACAGCACAGGCCAGACAGGAGGCACAAGTCCAAACAGTCCTGGAGCCGGCAATTTCCTCTTCCAATCCCAACCGTGCCAGCTCAATAATCCGGCGCGGGGAAATGTCCATATTGGCAGTGGCCGGACAATTTCCGGTACACATGCCACACTGGTAACATAACTGAAGGTTCTGCCCACTGAGCTCCTTGACTTTCTTTACAAACTCACGGCGTCGCCCTTTGGGCGAAATGGTTACAGGCATCTCCTTAGTCATCTTCCGATTGCTTTACAGAACTGCTTCCTCATGGCGGGCACACCAGCACTGCATGTTTACTGCTACAGGCATGCTGGCAATGTGGCAAGGGAAGGTTTCCACATGAACCGCTAAGGCAGTGACTGTGCCACCATAGCCCATAGCGCCGATACCCAGATTGTTGACCTTCTCCAGGATTTCCCTCTCCAAATCGGCGACCTCCGGATCAGGACTGGGCTCGCCGACTTTGCGCAACAGCGCCTTCTTGGCTATAAACATGGTCTTGTCCGTCGTCCCTCCTATGCCAACACCAATGATAACGGGTGGACAGGGATTGCTGCCGACCTCGCTGACGAGGTTGACGACAAAGTTTATTACCCCCCGACGTCCCTCAGATGGAGATAGAGCAATCAGACGAGAGCAGTTTTCTGAGCCACCTCCCTTGGGCAAGACGCTGATTTTCAGCCTGTCTCCGGGAACTATATCAATATGAATCATAGCCGGCGTGTTATCTTTGGTGTTTACCCTGGCAAAGCAGGGCCCGTTTGCTATGGATTTACGCAAATAGCCCTTATCGTACCCTTGACGCACTCCTTCATTGACCGCAGCGTAAAGGTCACCTCCGGTTACGTGCACCTCCTGTCCCAGCTCCAACATGACTACGGCGGCACCGGTGTCCTGACAAAGAGGAATCTGTTCCTTGCCGGCAATGTTGGCATTCTCCAGCATTCTATCCAGTACATCACGGCTAACAGGAGATTTCTCTCTTTCTCTGGCTTGCTTCAATGCCACTATGACATCGGCGGGTAAATAATGGCAGGAATGCTCAAGTAAATTAGCTACGGTTTTCGTTATATCACTGGCTTTGATTCCCTTCATCTTTTTTGGCACCTCGTGTCATTGCGAGTCCTTCCACTGAAGGACGTGGCAATCTCCGGGATTGCGGAGCTTGTTCCGAAGCGTAAGCAAGGGATCTCGCTCCTCGCAATGATAATTCCTTTCTAGCGCTGTTACCTTTGGCACAGTGAGGCTAGCATCCATCAGCAGGGTTTCTGCCTTTTCTCCCTTCTCTTCAATTGGCTTCTTCCAGGTCTCGGAAATCTGGCCAAAAGGAAAGAAACCTCAACCGACTTCATCCCTACTTTACCATCTCCGACGAAAAAATTGAAGGGCCGCTTGCTGCTTTCTGGCAGACTGCTTTCTTGCTTAACTTCCCTTCAGCTTGCCAGATTTGACTTTAGCAATAAGTTCGTCCTCCTTTTTCACTTCCTCGAGAGTCTTAGGAGCATAGGGCGGCTTCCATTCGTCCGGGATGCTCTTATCTATACCGTATTTGTATTTCAGGAAGCGTGCTCCGGTAGTAGGGTAAAGAGCATAGATGAGGATGTCCTGGATATTCCTGGCAAATTCCTTCGATCCCTGTTCAGCTTTTTCTAATTCCGGGGCGAGCAGGTCGGCCGGCCGACAGGTGATAGGCTCCTTACCTTTGAGAATAGCCTTCTGGATATCGGGGTCAATTTGAGCCGGCGGCTTGCCATAACCCCCGGATACATATTCCCTCGCCTCCTTGGAGACAAGCTTATAGCGTCCTATCAGGACATTCTGTACTGCCTGGGCACCGACAATCTGGCTCGTAGGTGTAACTAAAGGCGGATAACCAAATTCCGCCCTGACTCTGGCAGTCTCCTGTCGTACCTCAGCCAGCCTGTCCAGAGCATCCATCTGTTTGAGCTGAGCTACCAGGTTCGTAGTCATGCCGCCAGGGATTTGATGTATTAGCGCTCCGGTATCGATAATGGACATTGCCGACGTGTCCAGAAAATCTCTGTATTTAGGCACGATTTGTTCCAGCATCTGGGCACACTTGAATAATTGCTCGACATCAAGCCCTGTATCGCTGTTTGTGCCATATAGAGCGACGACCAGAGGCTCGACGGCCGGATGTGAGGAGCGTAAGGCAAAGGGAGCCAAAGCGGTGTCAATAATGTCGACCCCGGCCTCAATGGCCTTCAGCAGAGACATAGACCCTTGCCCGCTAGCATAGTGAGTGTGGAGGTTGACAGGTACTTTCAAGTTTTCCTTAAGGGCCTTGATTAGCTCATAGGCATCGTAGGGAGAGATGAGTCCAGCCTGGTCTTTGATACATATGGAATCAGCACCCATGTCCTGGAGGATGAGAGCTTTTTTGACATAGTATTCCAGATTATAGATCGGCCCACCCATCCTGGGCTGAGTAAGTGCGTAGCATATGGCTCCCTGATAATGTTTGCCACATTTCTTGATTGCCCTGGCAGCACGTTCGTGATTGCGCTCATCATTCACAGCATCGAAAACACGGAAAATATCAATGCCCACCTCGGCAGCCTGTTCCACAAAGGCATCCACCACGTCATCGGGATAGTTTCGATAACCGACCAAATTCTGTCCCCGTAGAAGCATCTGAAGTTGAGTATCAGGCATGAGCTTCTTCAACTTGCGAGGTCTATCCCACGGGTCCTCACCCAAAAAGCGATGGGCTACGTCAAATGTCGCTCCACCCCAGACCTCCATGGAGTAGAAGCCGCATTTATTCATTTCAGGGGCCATCCACTCCATATCCTCAGTTCGCATCCTTGTAGCCAACATGGATTGCTGCCCATCACGAAAGGTGGTGTCACAAATCTTGACCGGACTTTTGGCTTTCGGTCTTGTCTTTACTTTATCAGCGGTTAAATCTCTGGCTGAGATAGAACCTTTTCTTACTGCACTCACGAATTATCTCCTTTCCGCTATTGCGAGCCTTTTGCTGCTTGGAATTCTGAGCCCTGTGCTCTCTGTCATGCCGAGTGAAGCGAAGAATGTAATCCGCTCGGGGTAAACTCCGCGAGAAATCCAGACCTTCGTAGACTCTTACTCACACGGGAATATTCCCATGTTTCTTGGAAGGCCTCGTCTCTCGTTTAGTAGAGAGAATTTCCAATGCCTTGATTATCCTGGGGCGGCTCTCCCGGGGTGGAATAACTTCGTCAACATATCCCCGCGAGGCGGCAATGTAAGGATTATATAGTAGGTCACGATATTCCCGGATCTTTTCTTGCTCCCTGGCTCCAGGGTCCGGCGCAGCATCTATTTCCTTGCGAAAGATAATCGGTGTAGCGCCTTCAGCCCCCATCACTGCAATCTCCGCTGTGGGCCAGGCGAAAACAAAATCGGCGCCCAGATCTCTGCTGCACATGGCAAGATATGAACCCCCGTAGTCTTTGCGAGTGACCAGAGTGATTTTAGGAACCGTGGCCTCGGAGTAAGCCCACAAAACCTTCGCTCCGTGTCTTATTATTCCCAGCCACTCCTGGTCTTTCCCTGGCAAGTAACCAGGGACATCGGCGATGGTAAGCAGTGGAATGTTGAAGGCATCGCAGAACCTGATGAATCGGGCGATTTTATCCGCGGCATTGACGTCAAGACACCCGGCAAGATGCATCGGTTGATTAGCGATAACGCCCACCGGTCTACCATTAAGACGGGCAAAACAAATAATGGCGTTCTGAGCATAATGATGATGGGGCTCAAGTATTTCGCTGTTATCAACAATAGACGTGATAACATCCCTCATATTGTAGACCTTGTTGGGCTCGTCCGGGATTATGGTGTCAAGGGCAGAGTCAACACGGTCCGGATCATCGGTAGGCTTAATCGAAGGGGGGTCTGCCTTATTACTCGAGGGCAGGTAACTCAGAAGTCTTTTTATGAGCTCGATAGCCTGGGCATCGCTATCACAGGCAAAATGGCATACGCCGCTTTTAGTGGCATGAGGTATGGCGCCACCCAGCTCGTCGGAGGTGATTTCCTCCCCGGTAATCTGTTTGATAACTGCCGGGCCGGTGATGTGCATATAGCTTGTCCCCTTCGTCATAAACACCCAATCTGTCATGGCGGGTGAATAAACTGCCCCGCCGGCGGTAGGCCCCATGATTGCCGAGAGCTGAGGAATAACCCCCGAAGCTGCGGAATTTCGGAAGAATATCTGCCCATAGCCAGAGAGGGCATCAACACCTTCCTGAATCCGAGCCCCTCCGGAGTCATTGAAGCCTACTATGGGAACACCGCACTTCATAGCTAAATCCATTACCTTGCATATCTTTTTGGCATGCATCTCGCCCAGTGTCCCTCCCATAGAGGTAAAGTCCTGAGAAAAAGCACACACCGGGCGACCATCCACCATTCCGTATCCAGTAACGACTCCCTCTGCAGGAACAACAACCTTATCCATGCCAAAGAGCGTGGCTCGATGCTGAACAAACAAATCAAGCTCGTGAAAGCTGCCAGGGTCAAAAAACAGGTCGAGCCTTTCCCGGGCAGTTAACTTCCCCGATTTATGCTGCTTTTCTACCCGCTCCGGACCTCCCAGGGCTTTTAGTTTCTTTTCTTTGTCCTTCAGTTCCTTCAACCGGTCGGCAACTCTGCCCATACGAATTCCTCCTCACGAATCAGACTCTTTGCGAAGAAAGCTATTTTAAACGGAATTAGCAACGAAGGCAAATCCTTGAGCTCAGGGAGTTACCGCTAAGATTTGCCGGTCCATTACATCTCTATTCAAGGAGTTTTCTAGTATAATCACACTAAACATGTTTGAGGCACTGGTGATTCCTTTTAAGTCTTTCGAGTAAAGCGGGGGTAATCGTCAAGCCCTGATTATCTTCAGCTTAACTGGAAAGCAACGTTGAGCTCAGACCTAAAAGCTTGACAGCCTGGCTTAGAATGATATTATGGAGGGCAATTTGAAACCACGGCTTATTGCTATCGACGGTCCTGTGGCAGTCGGCAAGAGTAGCGTCGGCTCACTGCTAGCAAAGAGATTGGGCTATGTTTTCTTCGATACCGGCATGATTTACCGGGCATTCACCTGGAAGGTTCTAAAATCAGGTATTTCACCAGAGGATAAGGAGAAGCTTTGTGAGCTAGCCACTGTCACTGAATTTGATTTCGTGCCCTCGAAAGAAGGCGTCCTCTCAGTTTTTATTGATGGAGAAGATGTCTCATCTAAGTTACTCCGCCCTGTAATAGAGGGACTGGTTGCTCTAATAGCAAAAGTAGCGGAAGTGCGCCAGGCAATGGTATCGGAACAGCGCAAGTTAGCCCAGCGAGGCAAGGTAGTTATGGCGGGCAGAGACATTGGCACCGTGGTCTTGCCCCGGGCAGAATTGAAGATTTTTCTCACCGCCTCCACCGAAGAGAGAGCGAGGCGCCGCCATAGGGAGCTATTAAAACGGGGAGAGAATTCGAGCCTGGCAACCGTCCTCGCCGATTTGAAAAAGCGTGACGAGATAGATATCAATAGAACCGTCTCGCCGCTCAAACCGGCGGAAGATGCTGTAATAATCAATACAGAGCACCTTAGTCTGGAACAAGTTGTAGATAAAATATATACTCTGGCGGCAAACCTATGACCCTCTCTCAGAAGATTCTCCTGACCACATTGAGACCTTTGCTCAACATTTGTTTCTCCTGGAAAGCCGAAGGCCTAGAAAACGTGCCATTAACTGGCCCCCTGATCTTAGCAGCCAACCATGTTCATGTCATGGACCCAATTTTTATCGCATTTAGTCTTCCGCGATGGATTACTTTCGTAGCCAAAGAGGAACTCTTCCATTCTCTCTTCTTCAGACTTTGGCTCCGTTGGGCCGGGTCTTTGCCTCTACATCGTGATGGTAAGGTCAGAGAGAAAAAGAGGATACTTGAGAGCGCCAGAAAGGTATTGGAGGAAGGACTAATCCTAGGAATGTTCCCGGAAGGCGGCAGAAGTCACGATGGCAAACTCAGAAAAGGCAAACCGGGCTCTGCAGTTATAGCCTCAAAGACGGATGTCCCTCTTCTTCCCGTCGGCGTCGTCGGAACAGACAAGATTCATGGCATAAGCTGGCTGTGGAAACGCCCCCGTATAGTCGTCAGGATTGGCAAGCCATTCAAGCTACCTCCAACATCCGGCAAGATTAGCAGATCACAAATGCAGTTGTTGACTACACAACTGATGGGGGAAATCGCCGCCCTTTTGCCACCCGAATATCAAGGCGCCTATGAAAAACATGAAGATTGAGAAGGCTGAGAAGCTGGGCCTATGCTTTGGCGTCAGACGGGCCATCAAGTTGTTGAAGGAGGCAGCCAACAAATATGGAGAAGTAGAAACATTAGGACCTGTAGCACACAATCGCCTGCTTGTGGAAGCATTGGCCAATCTGGGAGTGAAGCCCATAGGTCACCTCGACCAGGCCCGGGGCAGAATCCTGGCTATCACCACTCACGGTGCAAGTCCAGCGGTATTATCTGAGATCAAAGCCCGTCACATTCATATCATTGACACTACTTGCCCCATAGTCCGCAAAGCCCAAAACGAAGCCAGGGAACTAGCCGAGGCTGGTCTTGACGTCATCATATTTGGAGATACAGAGCACTCTGAGGTCAAGGGACTGCTAGGTTGGACAGGAGAAAAAGGCATAGCTGCCCTCGACATGAAGCAAATACATAGCTCGGGAAAATCACTATCACGCCTGGGCATTATCTCCCAGACAACCCAAACCCAATCTGCCTTTATCGAGTTTGTCAGCCAGCTTATAGGGATGATGGGGCCCAAGATTGAGGAAATGCGCCTCATTAATACTTTATGTAAAGTAACACAGGGTCAACAAGAGGCTGCCCTGGAATTAGCTCGCAAGAGTCAACTCATGATAGTGATAGGCGGAGCTAATAGTGCCAATGCCAGACACCTTGTTGAAATATGCTCTCCTTTGGTGGAAACTCATTTGGTAGAAACAGCAGATGAAGTCAAGAATTCCTGGCTAGCCGGTAAACGCCAAATTGGCATTACCGCCGGAGCATCCACCCCAGATGAAGCTGTAGAAGAGTTAATAGACAAGCTGAAGTCTTCATAATCTTTAGGTCAGCCCCAAGTAAATTTGATTCTGAGTTAACCGGGTCCCCACTAAAATCACAAGATACTCATGGGTGGTTTAGCCAAGCCTAGCGTCCATCTGCCTGCCCCCAATAAGATGAAGATGGAGATGAGGCACGACCTGCCCCCCTTCGGGACCACAATTTATGACTAAGCGATAACCCTTCTTGGCTATCCCTTCTTTCTCAGCTAGATTCTTAGCTATGAGTATAAGGCGCCCGGCAAGCTTTTGTTGTGGCTCAGTAAGTTCAGCCACAGATGTAATATGAGTTTTAGGTATAATGAGCACGTGTGTAGGTGCTTTAGGCAAAATATCCCTGAATGCCAGAAAATCTTCATCTTGATAAACTATGTCGCCAGGCAGTTCACCAGCAACAATTCGACAAAAAATACATTCTTCGGCCATAATCTAACTCCTTTAAGATACTACACCTTCCTGCCGTAAACTCTCAATCTCCTCCCGCTTATAGCCCAGTCCCTGCAATATTTCATCAGTGTGTTCTCCAGGAAGTGGAGACAAAGTTCTCACTTTGCCCGGTGTGCTTGAGAGCTTAAGAGCTATGCCAACTTGTTTGATCTTGCCCAAGGTAGGGTGTTCCACCTCTATTACCATTTGGCGATGAAGCACTTGTGGGTCACTAAAAACCTCGTCAGGTGTATAAACTTTGCCGGCAGGGACGTCATTGCGAATCAACAATTCAAACCATTCATCTCTTGTCTTAGTTAGAAAAATCTGCTTCAAAGAGGAGCGGATTTCATCCCATTTCTCATCTTCCGGCTTATGAAAAGTGTGTTGCAGAGCAAAGTGGTAGGGGATATATTCTTCCTTTCCTAAAAATCGACATAGATTCTCCCAAAAATGTGGCTCGAGGCAGCCAATGGTAATGTATTTACCATCCTTAGTTTCGTACACTCCGTAATAGGGATAGGCACCATGAAGCCATGATTCACCCCTGTTCAACATTGACCCGTCAAAAAAGTAACCACAATTGAACCAGGTCATGAGTGATATTGCTCCATCCAGGTAAGCCATGTCCACATATTGCCCTTGGCCTGTCTTGTTTCTAGCCACCAAAGCTGTTGAAATACCCAAAGCTCCATATAACGCAGCCCCCGCGAAGTCAGCAAGCAGATTTAAGGGGATAGCTGGAGGTCCTTCACTGGACCCAATTAAGCCCAGGACACCGGCCATAGCTATATAGTTGATATCATGCCCGGGAAAAGCACGGTAAGGCCCATCCTGGCCATAGCCGCTAAGCGAGCAGTAAATGATCCGGGGATTTAGCTTACTTATAGTTTCGTAGTCGATCCCCAAGCGTTTGGCTACTCCCGGTCTAAAACCCTCAACAATAACGTCTGCCTGCCGGGAAAGGCGGTAAAATATCTCTCGTCCTGCTTCCGACTTCAGGTTAACCACGATGCTTTTTTTATTGCGGTCAGGGGCATAATAAGCTGCTGCCTTTTGGTTTTCTTCCCCCGGAGACGCTCTTGGTGAACCACCAAATTCAGTTAACACCGGCGCCTCAATCTTAAACACCTCAGCTCCCAAATCCCCCAGAAGCATGGTGCAAAATGCGCCCGGAACCAGCCTCGACAAATCCAGAATCTTCACACCTTCCAAAGCTAACATGTCTCCTCCCGAATTGACTGATTGCCCATTATAAGCTATTTAGGCAATCTTTTGCATTTTTGACCTGAATATGCTAAATTAGAACGAATATGTCTACCTGAAGGTGGGGGTTACCCACCTTTTTACTAAATGTAAGAAATAAAAGGGTAATGGGAAGATGAGAACAGAGCTTAAGGCTGCGATCACTCAGCTTTCGGCTGAGAGAAATTTGCCTAAAGAAGTAGTCTTGGCTGCCTTGGAATCAGCGTTGGCCTCGGCATATAAAAAAAGCATGTCTGCTCTGGAACAAGATGTGCTGGTAAAAGTTGACCCTGAGAGCGGCGAAATCAATTTCTATATTCAGAAGGTCATAGCTGAGTCAGTTACCAATCCAGATCGCGAAATCTCCATCAAAGACGCTCGAAAAAGGCGAGCCACAGCACAACTTGGTGATGTAATAAACATAGAATGCACACCCGAAAATATCGGCCGTATCGCTGTTCAAGCAGCAAAACAAGTCGTTCTACAGCGATTGCGGGAGGCGGAACATCGTATTGTCTATGAAGAGTTCACTGATAGGGAAGGAAAGGTTGTTAGTGGAACAATTCAATTCACCGAGCCTAAACGAATTTATGTCAGACTAAATAGAATAGAGGCGATACTTCCTGCGAATGAACAGGTTCCCAGTGAACATTATTATAGAGGGCAGCGACTTAAGTTCTATCTTCTTGAGATGGTCCAGAGGGACAAAGAGCCTCAAATACTAGTTTCTCGCTCTCATCCCAACCTGATACGTGGCCTCTTTGAGCTGGAAATCCCCGAAGTTCACAACGGGATTGTAGAGTTAAAAGCCCTGGCGCGCGAGGCTGGACACCGAACTAAAGTGGCAGTGGCAACTATTCAAGAAAACGTTGACCCTGTAGGTTCTTGTCTTGGTCCTCGGGGCATAAGGCTGCAAAGTATCATCAATGAACTAAATGGCGAAAAGATAGATGTAATCCAGTGGCATGCCGACCCTGGAGTGTTTATCTCTAACGCTCTTAGCCCAGCTCAAGTAGCAAGCATTAGAATCGATGTGGAAAGAAACGTAGCTACTGTAGTTGTCCCCGATAAGCAACTCTCTCTAGCTATAGGCAAAGAAGGGCAAAATGCCCGGCTGGCAGCGAAACTCACAGGCTGGAGAATAGATATCAAGAGCATCTCTGCTATTGAGGCCGAAAAGGCTGCTGTACAAGAGCCGGAGATTGTACAGCAAGTGATTCCCCATGGAGTTAAGGGGAAGAAGCCGCTCGAAGTAGAGCCGGCCGAGGAGATTGAAGAGGAAGAGTCGGTTGAAATTCCAAGCATTCCAGAAGCTCCATCTGAGAAGCCCAAAGAAAAACACATTCGCTTTGCTGAAGAGATCTTGGTGGAGGCGCTAAAAGCAAAAATACCAGACAAGACAAAAGGCGGAATTAGCGGAATTAAAGGTAAAAGAAAGGGAAAGGTGCTAAAGTATAAAAAGCAGGATGAACATCTTATAGATGATGAGAGCGAAGTGTAAGCGTCTGCCTCAGCGTACTTGCATAGCTTGTCGACAGATTAAGGAAAAGAAAGCCTTGATTCGCTTAGTGAGTACGGAGAATGGCACTGCTGAGATAGATGTATTCGGGAAGAAGCCGGGCAGAGGTGCTTACTTATGCGCCAACAAAACCTGCTGGGATTTAGCACTGAGGAAAAATCGACTGGATTATGCTTTACGAACAAAACTACATGATGACAATCGCCAAACTTTACGTGAGTACAGTCACAACTTGGAGGGAAGCTAAACTTGGATGATAAGAAACCGGTAGCGAAAAAAGGCCCACCACAAGTTGAGCTTCCACCTTCCATAACTGTGAAGCAGCTGGCCGACATATTAAAGGTAGAGCCTATCAAAGTAATTAAACAGCTCATGCGCAAAGGCATCATGGCCAACGTTAATCAGGCCATCGACTTCGACACTGCAAGCACAACAGCTGCAGATTTTGGCTATGAGGCTAAAGCAGCAAAAGAGCGTAGAGCTTCGCCTTCTCGAAAGGAAAGAGCGAAAAAGAAAGAGAAACTGTCAGTTCGCCCTCCAGTAGTTACTGTCATGGGACATGTTGACCATGGCAAGACCACCCTTCTTGACGTCATCAGAAAGACTAATGTCACTGCTCGCGAGGCAGGAGCAATTACCCAGCATATTGGTGCCTACCAGGCCTTAGTGGATGGACGCAAGATCACCTTTTTGGATACACCGGGACACGAGGCTTTCACTGCCATGAGAGCCCGAGGGGCACAAGCAACTGATATCGTAACTCTGGTGGTTGCCGCTGATGACGGTGTTATGCCCCAGACTGTAGAAGCTATAAACCACGCCAAGGCTGCCAAGGTGCCCATAGTAGTTGCCATCAATAAGATTGATAGACCTGATGCTAATCTCGAGCGTATAAAACAGCAGCTTGCCGATTTGGGTCTAGTTATTGAGGAGTGGGGTGGCGATATTGTTTGTGTACCCATATCAGCCAAACAAGGACAGGGAATATCGGATTTATTGGAAAACCTATTCTTAGTTGCCGACATATTAGAGCTGAAAGCTGATCCTGATAGCGCCGCTGAGGGAGTAATCATTGAGGCTAAACTGGACAAAACTAAAGGGCCTTTAGCTACCCTTCTTGTCCAGAAAGGCACCCTTAAACGAGGCGATGCTGTGGTAGCCGGCAGTGCTTGGGGGAAAATAAAAGCCATGTTTGATGACAAGGGAAAGCAAGTTCACAAAGCTGAACCTTCTACTCCAGTGGAAGTCCTCGGCTTAAATGAGGTGGCAAAAGCAGGAGACCTTTTCACTGTGCTTCCCGATGAGCATGAAGCACGAAGCATTGTTGAAAAACAAAGACACCCTAGATCACGTCCCATCCTAAGCTTAAGTGCTCTTTCCAGCCAAATAAGCGGCGGGCAGATAAAAGAACTCAACATAGTTCTGAAGACAGATGTCGATGGCAGCATTGAACCCATAAGAACATCTGTCGAAAGGTTGGGCACAGGGAAGACGAAAGCTAGAGTCATCCATGCTGCTAGCGGGAGCATCACCGAGAGTGATGTGCTTTTGGCCTCAGCCTCGAAAGGCATTATCATCGGTTTTAATACTCCTACTGCACCTGGAGCCACACAGCTAGCTGATATAGAAGCGGTGGGCATTCACCACTATGACGTAATCTACAAGCTAATAGAAGACGTGGACAAGACACTGAAGGGGATGCTTGAGCCAACTTATGCTGAAGTGCTCAGCGGGCGCGCTGAAGTAAGGGCTGTCTTCCCCCGTGGTAAGGTAGGGAAAGTAGCCGGAGTTTATGTTACGGAAGGAAAGGCAGGGAGAGATAGCCAGGTTAGAATACTGCACCAAAACAAAGTCATTGGTGAATCTCGGGTGTCTAGTTTAAAACGTTTTAAGGAGGATGTCACCGAAGTTTCCGCTGGCCTCGAATGTGGCCTTGGTATAGAGGGGGCTGTCGATTTTCAAATTGGCGATGTCATTGAATTTTACCGAACGGAAAGAACAGGCTAATTATACTTCCCGGATACGAGATTTAAATGAGCAGGCGAAGTGAACGAACAAGTAAACTAATCCAACGGGAAATCAGCGAATTGCTTGAGCGTGAGGTTAATGACCCCAGACTGAGCAAGTTTGTCTCAGTGACAGAAGTCTCTCTTTCTCCCGATCTTAAGCATGCCAAGGTGTATGTTAGCACCCTGGGTACCGAAGCAAATAAGGAAGATTTGCTGGCAGGCTTTAACAATGCTTCAGGATTCTTGCGCAAAGAACTTGCAGCTCGCATAAGACTAAAACAGATACCGCAGCTCAGCTTTCATTACGATGATTCTATTGAACGCGGAGCAAGATTACTCAAATTGATCAGTGAGCTAAACACTGATGAAGATGATAAAACTAGCTCCCGTAATAGTCCGCGTATTAACAAAGGAGGAAATAATGGAACCAATAAACGTAGCTATAATAGGTGTCGGTAATTGTGCCTCGTCTTTGGTGCAAGGAGTTCATTACTACAAGAACGCCAAAGAAGATGAATTCGTCCCCGGCCTAATGCATGTTAACCTGGGGGGCTATCATATATCTGACATCAACTTTGTAGCTGCATTTGATATTGATAAAAACAAAGTGGGCAAGGATTTAGCTGAGGCTATTTACACCAAGCCCAATAACACTATTAAATTCTGTGATGTGCCTAAGACAGGCGTCCGAGTTGAGCGGGGTATGACTCACGATGGACTAGGCAAGTATTTGTCTCAAATTATCACCAAGGCGCCAGGCCCCACCGCCAATATTGTAGATATACTCAAGGAGACCGAAACTGACGTGGTGCTCAATTATCTGCCTGTGGGAAGCGAAGAGGCAACTAAATGGTATGTGGAACAAGTGCTAACGGCCGGCTGCGGCTTCATCAATTGCATGCCTGTTTTTATTGCCCGTGAGAGCTATTGGCAAGGCAGGTTTGCTGAGCGAGGATTGCCCGTTATTGGTGATGATATTAAGTCCCAGGTAGGCGCTACGATTACTCACAGAATACTAACCAAGCTTTTTCGTGACCGTGGTGTTAAACTGGAACGAACTTACCAGCTAAATTTCGGCGGCAATACTGATTTCTTAAATATGCTGGAGCGCGAGAGATTGGAGTCTAAAAAGATTTCCAAGACCAACGCTGTCACCTCGCAGCTAGATTACGATATCGGTCACGACAACATTCATATCGGTCCCAGCGACTACGTGCCTTGGCTAGATGACCGCAAATTTTGTTACCTGCAAATGGAAGGTCGCACCTTCGGCGATGTGCCTCTAAAGCTGGAACTGAAGCTGGAGGTATGGGATAGCCCAAACTCAGCCGGCGTAGTTATTGATGCCATAAGATGCTGCAAACTAGCCCGTGACCGCGGCTTAAGTGGGACCATAGTGGGTCCTGCAGCTTATTTCATGAAATCTCCGCCAATTCAGTATTCTGATGAGGAAGCCCGCGTAAGAACCGAAGCATTTATCATGGGACAGGAGCAAGAGGAGCCCATTTCCTTGCCTGAGCTACACTCAGTCAAGGTCAAGGGATAAGTCACTTTCACTACAGGAATACCATCTTCAAACAACGTGGGCTAGGAGACCAAAGCGAGATTTTAAGTTTGTCGCGAGCTAGAGGTAGCAAGTTGCTTGAAGTATCCCTCTCCTCCATGTGGGCTAAAGGTAGATTCAGCCACATGGCAAGATTCGTCTCCAAAGCTAAAGAATTGGGCTTTACCCACATAGAAGCAAACAGCTCAATTTCCCCACGAATGGTCAGTGAGCTTCTCAAGACCAAAGTTCCTATTTCAAGCATTCATTCTCCCTGTCCAGCAGTATTATCATCCAAAGGCATCGCCGTAAGTAGCCTTTCCGTAAGCTCTCTAGACGAGAGCGAGCGGGTGGAGGCCGTTAGCTTCACCAAGAAAACAATAGACCTTGCGGCAAATGTGAGCGCCAGGGCTGTCGTCCTTCATATGGGTGAAGTGCCAGTTGACCTGAGTTTACAAGATAGGTTGTATAAGCTTCACGATGGAGGCTGCGCTCCAACCAAAGAATATAGCCAGGCTAAAGAAAAGCTAGTTTACCAGCGCATTTCCCAAGCTCCTCCATACCTTGATGCAGCGAGGAAAAGTCTTCAAGAACTTAGTGAATATAGCCGGCAAAAGGGTATAATGCTGGGACTTGAGACCAGATTCCATCCTAACGAGATACCAAACATGGACGAAATGGCAGCGCTACTTAACGAAGTATCAGAAAGCCTGGCGGGCTACTGGCATGACGTAGGGCATGCTGAAGTGCAACAGCAGCTTGGATTCAGCCTGCACGAAGAATGGCTCTCACGGTTCAAAGACAGGATGGTCGGCATCCACTTACACGACATCCGTGGCACTTCCGATCACCAAGCCCCAGGAAAAGGAAATATGAATTGGGAAATGGTGGCCAAATACTTACCCCCGAAAATAGTGAAGGTTTGCGAAATCGGCGAGTGGAATGACGAAGAGCAAATGCAAGGAGTAGTCAAATTTCTTCAAAAAAAAGGAATAGTAAACTAGCTGGAAAAGCTGAATGAATCTGATAGATATTCGACGGAATTTAGCCTATCGTATTACCAATCCCATAGTTGAGATTCTGAGTAAAAGTGGGATAACGCCCAATGTTCTTACCCTTATCAACCTAGCTCTGAATATAGTTGCGGCCTATGTTATCGCTACGGGACACTTTCTTCTTGGCGGGGTTTTAGTCCTCGTTTCAGGCTTATTTGACCTCCTTGATGGAGCTTTAGCTCGATTCACCAAGCAAACTACAAAGTTTGGCGCCATTTTGGATTCAACGGTTGATCGCATTTCCGAAGCTGCGATACTCTATGGTCTCTTGATCTGGTATTCAGTTCACGGAGGCAGATTAGAAATTGTGCTTATTTTTGCCGTCTTAATTGGCTCTTTTCTAGTCAGCTATGTTAGGGCGAGAGCAGAAGGACTCGGCTGGCAATGTCAGGTTGGCTTGTTTACAAGAGCAGAACGGGTTATAGTATTGGCAATAGGTTTGTTGATAAATCAGGTCCTTATTGCTTTATGTGTTCTAGCGGTCTTTGTCTTTACTACCGTAGTTCAAAGGTTAGTTTACCTATGGAAGCAAGGAAAGACTGAAGGTGATTAAGTGGCCGTTATAGCTATTGTGGGAGGGCAGTGGGGTGATGAAGGTAAGGGAAGGATAATTGATCTCTTAGCTGAGAAGGCGAAAATAGTAGTTCGCTTCTCCGGTGGAGATAATGCCGGACACACCGTAATCAACCCTTATGGCGAATTCCGGCTGCATCTCGTCCCTTCGGGCATTTTTTACCCGGAGGTAACTTGCCTTATCGGCAATGGCGTAGCTATTAACCCAGAAGTGCTTCTTAAAGAAATAGACGACCTGCACCATCATGATATCAATACAAGTCGCCTTGTTATCAGTGATCGTGCTCACCTGATCATGCCCTACCACATCCTCCTCGACAGACTGGAGGAAGAGAGGCGCAATAAAGGAGCATTGGGGACCACACTCAGAGGAATCGGCCCTGCCTTTGCTGATAAAGTAGCTCGCTTGGGAATTCGTACCGGAGATTTGTTCGATAGGGATGTATTTCTGAGTCGCCTGAAGTCAGCTCTGGAGCTCAAAAATATCATCCTGACCAAAGTGTACCAGGCTCCGCCTCTGTCACTGGATGAGATCTATCAACAATATTGCTACTATGGAGAGCAGCTTGTCCCTCTCATCCGAGAGACTAGCTCCATAATTCGCGAAGCGGCCGCGAAAGGAGAGTCCGTTTTATTAGAAGGTGCCCAGGGAGCTTTACTTGACCCTGACTTTGGCACGTACCCCTACGTGACCTCTTCTTCACCACTAGCCGCGGCAAGCTGTATTGGAGCAGGCCTGGGCCCAAGGGGAATCGATCGTGTTGTAGGCATATTTAAGGCATATAACACTAGAGTCGGTGCCGGACCTATGCCCACAGAGCTCAAAGATGAAACTGGCAACTTAATACGAGAAAAAGCTCGCGAGTATGGTGCTACCACAGGAAGACCACGAAGATGCGGCTGGTTTGATGTTGTTGCAGGTCGCTTCAGCGTTCAAATAAATGGCCTTAGTGATATAGCTCTAACTCACCTCGATATCTACGATGGTTTCCGCTCAATTAAAATATGCACCGCCTACAAATTTAAAGGCGAGGTCCTAACTTCTTTCCCCAGCGATGTCGCCATATTAGAAAAGTGCCAACCTATCTACGAAGAATTGGACGGCTGGCAAGAATCAATAAATGGAATCCGAAATTCTAAAAAGCTGCCGGCGGGAGCTCGCAATTATATGTCCCGCCTTGAAGACCTCCTGTCCTGCCCCATCAGTCTCGTTTCCGTAGGACCGAATAGGAGGCAAATAGTATTGGTTAAAGATTTCTTCAGCTGATAACCGTCAGCTATCAGCCCCTAGGAATAGGCAAATCTATCTTGTATTTCTTCAGTGTCGCCTTTATAAGATCGGCTGATTTTTCATCAGGCTCAACTAGAGGCAAACGCGGTTTACCCACTGGAAAACCTACATAATTCAGCGCCCACTTGACAGGCATGGGATTGGAAACTGTGAACAGGGCATTTACCAGAGGCAATAAGTATCGGTGAATCTTGGCTGCTTCTTGAGGTTTACCATCAAGAAATTTCTCCATCATGTCCTTTATCTGGATTCCTACCAGATGAGATGCAACACTAATCACGCCATAACCACCCAGAGAGAGTATGGGCAACGTATCACTATCATTGCCGCTGTACACTGAGAAATCTTCCCTGACTCCCTGAATAACCTCAGCTATCTGCCCAAGATTGCCACTGGCTTCCTTCACGCCCACAATATTACCAATCTGGCTCAGCTTGATTAGCGTATCGGCAGCGAGGTTAGTAACCGTACGCGATGGCACATTATAGATAATGCAAGGCAAGGTAGTACTCTGGGCAATGACCTTAAAATGCTCCCATAAGCCTTGCTGGGTTGGCCGATTGTAATAGGGAACTGCCAAGAGACAAGCATCAACCCCAATTTTCTCCGCCTCCCTAGTTAACTCCTGGCTTTCTCTAGTGTCATAGTTGCCTGTGCCAGCAACTACCGCTCCACGGTCGGCTATCGCTGATTTTATTTCAGCGAAAAGCCGCAATTTCTCTTCCCGGCGCAGAGTAGGAGACTCGCCAGTGGTGCCCGAGACCACCACTCCATCACTACCCGAATCGAGTAAAGATAGTGCCAGTTCTTTAGCTTGTTGATAGTCAACCTCGCCCCGATCATTAAAAGGCGTAACCATAGCGGTTAATAAGCGACCCGGCCTATTCTTATCGAGAGACTTTAGAGAGCTTTTGGAAACCCCTGCTTTATTCATTCAACTAGCCAAACTCTCTTCAAGGCTTATCCAGCCTCTCTCTATCCCTTCCTCAGCAATTTGCACAACATTTAGCGCTGCCCCCTTACGCACATTATCAGCTACTATCCACATAACAAGTCCGTTAGGATGTGAGACATCTCTTCTAATCCGGCCCACAAATACATGATCTGACCCACTGGCAGCCCAGGGTTGAGGATAAAAGCTGACGGTGGGGTCATCGAGTACCCTGACTCCAGGAGCCTGAGCCAAAATCCTCCTTGCTTCTTCAGGAGTAATGGGCGAACTGAACTCTACGTTAACTGCCTCACTATGACCAAACCAAATAGGAACCCGGACGCAGGTAGCCGAAATAGCTATGTCTTCAGTATGCAGTATCTTCCGCGTTTCCTCTACCATTCTTTGTTCTTCTCTAGTATATCCATTATTCAAAAAAACACCGATTTCCGGCAGTATATTAAAGGCTATTTGATGAGAGTAAACATGAGGACAAATGCGGCGCCCTTCCAGAACTAATCGCGCCTGGTTTGTCACTTCTTTCAGAGCAGCACTACCGCTACTTGATACCGATTCATAGGTGCTCACCACAATCCTTTTTATGGGATTGATCTTGTGCAAGGGATATAGCGCTACCACCATTTGGATTGTGGAGCATCTCGGACTGGCGACTATCCCCTTATGCCACTCTATATCCCCGGCGTTGACTTCTGGGACTACCAGAGGTACTGCAGGGTTCATCCCGAAAGCACTGCTACTATCAATGACCACTGCTCCAGCTTCGGCAGCCAAAGGTGCTAACCTGCGACTGATATCAACACCTGCAGAGAAAAAAGCAATATCAACATCGCGAAATGCTTCTGCCTTCGCTTCCCTGACCTCAATTCTTTGATGATTAAAGAGGAGTTTCACCCCGGAAGAATACTCAGAGGATAGTAGCTGGATAGAGCCCACGGGAAACCTACGCTGCTCAAGTATCTTGACAATTTCCTGCCCTATAATATCGGTAGCGCCAACGACAGCTACAGTGAATCCTTCCATGACATCTCCTACAGTTTCAGCAAGGCATCCAACCCGTAAGTTAGCCCCTTGCGTTTTGTCACTTCCTTAATTGCCAGGATAACGCCAGGCAAGAAACACTCCCGACTTATGATATTGTGACGTAAGCTTAAAGTTTCACCCTCTCCGCTAAATACGACTTCTTGCCCAGCCATGAATCCCGGTAATCTCAAACTATGGATAGCTATGCCATCCATTTCTCCTCCTCTTGTATTGCTGAGTACCTCATGTGCGACTTCAGGATAAATGAATGGTTTACCATGCGTTTGCGCCATCGCTTTGGCTGTAGCGATTGCAGTGCCTGAAGGAGCATCAGCCTTTTTGTCATGATGCATTTCGATAATTTCGGCGTGGTTGAAAAATCTAGCAGCAAACTTTGATAGATGAACCAAAAGTGCCGCCCCCAGAGAAAAATTGGGCGCCACTACCGCCCCTACCTTATAGGTCTGGCATAATTTTGCAATTTCTGCCAAGTTTTCCTCAGAAAGGCCAGTGGTGCCTATGACGATATTAACTTCTTGTTTGATAGTAATGCGGGCGGCTGCCATAGAAACCTCGGCATTAGTGAAATCCACCACTACATCAGCATCGCAGCTCTTCAGAAGCGAGTCTAAATCGGAAGAAAGGAGTATCAGTTCGGAAGCCTCAGTTAAAGGAAGATATTGCTGAGTTACTTCTTTCTCCACAGCCCCCACTGCCCTTAGTCCGGGCTCGCAAACAATACCTTTGGTTATCTCTTGCCCCATCCGGCCTAAAGCGCCATTGATAACCACTCTTATAGGTTCTAAAGAAGAAGCCATGTTCCTTTCTCACCCCCTCGCCAGCAAAGCACGTTATTTGCTACGGTTACCATGTTGTTCACCCCTGTCACGTGGGTGGACAAACTTCCTCTGAGGGTCCTTGGGAGCCGAGGAATTACTGACTTTGGCACCAGGAAGATTAGAAGGCCCTTCCAATATGGCTTTGCGCGATAAATTTATCCTACCAGAACTGTCGATCCCAATGACTTTCACCATTACCTCATCGCCCACTTTAACCACATCCTCGACTTGAGGTACATGGTAGTTAGCAAGCTCGCTGATATGGATGAGACCTTCCTTTCCCGGCAGGATTTCCACCATGGCACCAAAGTTGAACAGCCTGGTTACTTTCCCGGTGTAAACTTCTCCCTGCTCCACTTCCCGAGTTAAGTCCTGAATTATTTTGATTGCCTTCTGGGCTGCCTCTTCGTTTGGAGAGCCAACGAGAACTGAACCATCGTTCTTTATATCTATAGTTGTTTTGGTTTCCTCTATAATAGACCTTATAATCCTCCCCCCAGGACCGATAACGCTTCCAATCTTACTCGGATCGATTTTCATTTCATACATCCTGGGAGCATAGGGACTGAGCTCAGAGCGACTAGCACTAATAGCTGAACTCATTTTCCCCAGTATTTCCAACCTCGCCTCACGAGCCTGCCTTAAGGCTTCAGCCAAAATGCCATAATCTACCCCCTGCAGCTTGATATCCATCTGCAAAGCCGTGATTCCCCGAGCCGTGCCAGCAACTTTGAAATCCATGTCGCCATAGGCATCTTCCATACCCACAATGTCGGTTAGAACAACATAGCCCTCATCCTTTCCGGTAACTAAACCCATGGCTATCCCAGCCACAGGCGCCTTTATGGGCACACCGGCATCCATCAAGGAAAGGGTCGAGGCACAAGCACTAGCCATCGATGTGCTCCCGTGAGAGCTAAGTACCTCGGAAACCAGGCGTAGGGTGTAAGGAAAATCACCTTCCGATGGCAGTACTGGTGCAATAGCCCGTTCCACTAAAGCTCCATGCCCAATCTCGCGCCTCCCCGTTGTTCCTATTCGTTTCACCTCACCAGTAGAAAAGGGCGGGAAATTGTAATGATGCATAAAGCGTTTAGTTTCCTCCAGACCTATGCCATCCAATAACTGCTCCCGACTTGTAGACCCCAGAGTGGTAATAGTCAACACCTGTGTTTCCCCGCGGGCGAATAATCCTGAGCCATGGGTACGAGGAAGGATACCAACTTCACAGGTAATAGGACGAATCTCTTTAGGTTGGCGACCGTCCAGGTGTCGCCCCGTCTGTAATATTCCTGCCCTCACCGCAGCTTTAAGCTGGGCTTCAAAAGCGACATTGATTTCCTCTTCAGAGAAAGAATCAACTAACTTATTCTTGATTTCTTCCTTGAGGGATGCCAAAGCTTTGTCTTTTCGCAGTTTCTCTGGTTCCTCTAGAACCTGGCTTAATTTCTCACCAAGTATGGAGGCGATTTGAGATAGAAGCTCAGGAGCAAGTTCCTTAGGTTTAATTTCTATCTTGGCCTTGCCGTAAGTTTGCTGTAGCTCTTCCTGAAGCTTAATGACCGCCTGATTCGCCTCGTGTCCTAACTTAATTGCCCCGATCAGTATTTCTTCGGAAATCTCTTTGGCACCTGCTTCCACCATCACAATGGCACTACCGGTGCTAGCAACGACCACATCGAGCAAGCTATTCTCCATTTGAGCTAAGGGAGGATTCACGACTAGGGCATCGTTTATATAGCCAACATGCACTGCCGATATAGGACCAAAGAACGGGATGTCCGACAATGTCAAGGCTGCTGAGGCGCCAATAAGGGCACAAACATCAGGGTCATTTTCCTGGTCAACAGATAACACTGTCGCCACAACTTGAACATCATAATTAAACTTCTTGGAAAGAAGTGGGCGCAGGGAGCGATCAATGAGCCGACTGGTTATAACCGCTTCCTCAGTAGGGCGTCCTTCCCGCCTGATGAAGCTGCCCGGTATTTTGCCTGCGGCATAGAGCCTCTCTTCATAATCCACCGTTAGGGGGGCAAAATCTATCCCTTCTCTGGGTTCAGAGCTTGCACAGGCAGTAGCCAGAACAACTGTGTTACCATATTGAACAGCGACAGCACCATTGGCTTGGTGAGCAAATTTCCCTACCTGAATGCTAAGTGCCTTGCCAGCTACTGAACGTTCAAAAACATCAGACATATTATTCCCTCAAACTCAATCTGTTAATAAGAGAATAATACCGCTCAGGTGCCGTCCTGTTCAGGTAGCCCAAGAAACGCCTCCGTTTCCCTATCACCCCATGGAGCGCATGCCGGGAATGCCGATCCTGGGGATACAACTTAAGATGCTCCGTTAACCGATTTATCCTCTCGGTAAGCAAGGCCACCTGGACCTCGACAGACCCACTATCGCTTTCCTTAAGTCTGAATTGGGTGATGATTTCCCCCTTCTTTTCTTTGTCCACTGTTATAAACTCCCTAATTTAGTAATGCCGTATATCATATCACGACAGAGAAATATTGTGAAATTGACCAGAAGAGCAAGATGCTTTATAATTAGCTAGTGAAGGCAACTTTTTATGCATGAAAGTTGCGGCGTTTTTGGTGTTTATGCCCCAGGCATAAATGTAGCTCAAACTACTTTTTTTGCCCTCTTTGCTTTACAGCATCGTGGTCAAGAAAGTGCCGGCATCGCTGTCACCGATGGCAACGAGATAAGAATACATACCCGTATGGGATTAGTTTCCCAGGCATTCACGGAAACTGACCTCGCTTTGCTCCAAGGATATATCAGCATCGGCCATAATCGCTATTCCACTACAGGCTCAAGCAGATCCATGAATGCCCAGCCCATTATGGCGAAATCAGAGGGGTTGACCATTGCCCTGGCACATAATGGCAATATAATCAACTCCAAACCAGTCCGCGATGAACTCCAAGAGCGTGGCTATCAATTTCACACTAGCAGTGACTCAGAAGTCGTTGCCAACCTGATTTTGGCCTCCCCCGGCCAGAACTTGCAGGAAAAAATAGAACATGCCATGTCCCGCTTGCAAGGAGCTTATTCCCTGGCAATCTTAACTAAGGATAAACTGATCGGAGTTCGTGACCCCTTCGGTGTTCGTCCTCTTTGTCTCGGAATTATTGACGGCGGATGGTGCATCGCTTCGGAAACCTGTGCACTAGACCATATAGGTGCCCAATTCATAAGGGAAATCGACCCGGGAGAAATTCTGATTATTGATAGCCAGGGAGTACAAAGCTTTAAGAAGGAAAGTGATAAAAAGGCTTTGTGTATCTTTGAATACATTTATTTCGCCCGTCCCGACAGCATCATCCAGGGCAAACTACTCTACCCAGCCAGGGAAGCTATGGGTAGCATATTGGCTGAAGAATATCCTGTCGATGCCGATTTCGTTATGGGTGTTCCTGATTCAGCCACTGCCGCCGGCATTGGCTATTCCCATGCCTCTGGTATCCCATACTGCGAATGTTTGTTAAAGAACCGCTACGTGGGACGTACTTTTATTGAGCCTGAACAAAGGATACGGGAGCTTGGCGTCCAATTAAAATTCAACCCCCTTTCCCGTGTAATTGCCGGCAAAAGGCTAGTAGTCGTGGACGACAGCATTGTTCGCGGTACCACCACCCCACGGGTGGTTAGTATGCTCAGGAAAGCCGGTGCTGCACAAGTTCATCTCCGTATCTGCGCCCCCCCCATTCGCTTCCCCTGCTTCTTCGGAGTAGACATGGCCACTAAGTGGGAACTCATCGCCGCCAGGAAGACTGTCCCTGAAATCAGGGAGCACCTGGGTGCTGACTCATTGGGATACCTTAGTGTCGATGGCCTAATTCGGGCTGTAGACCTGCCCAGAGATATCTTCTGTCTTGCTTGTTTTACCGGAGAATACCCCATTCCAGTCCAGATAGAAATGGACAAACTGGCTCTGGAAGCCCTTCCCCAGGAGGACCTCATTGGAGCCGACCACTAAAAAGGCCTACGCCATCGCTGGTGTAGACATTCATCTTGCTGACAAAGTAAAGAAAATCATTGCCCAACAAGCTCGAACTACCTTTCGCCCCGAAGTCATTGGCTCAGAATTTTTCGGCAGCATGTTTCAGCTCAAAGGATATCGTGAGCCAGTTCTGGTCTCCAGCACTGACGGAGTAGGCTCCAAGCTCAGAATAGCCTCGCTTCTGGGAAAAAACGATACCGTAGGTATGGACATCGTCAACCACTGCGTAAATGATATCCTTTGTTGCGGCGCCGAGCCCCTTTTCTTCCTCGACTATATCGCCATGGGCAAACTTGTGCCCGAGCAGATAGAAGCCATTATTTCGGGTATAGTCCGGGCCTGCCGGGAAGTTAGCTGTTCGCTAATTGGTGGTGAAACTGCCGAGATGCCCGGCATATATTCTCAAGGAAACTACGACCTGGTAGGTTTCATCGTTGGAGTAGTGGAGAAGAAGAATATCCTCGATAACAGTTCCATTGCTCCGCATGACGTAATCCTTGGTCTGCCTTCATCCGGTTTACATACCAATGGTTATTCATTAGTGCGAAAAGTCTTTGATATAGATGTCAACCCTTCATGCTTAAACAAATTATATCCTGAACTGGGAAAAAGCCTCGGTGAAGAATTGCTCCAGGTCCACCGCTGCTATTATCCGCAACTCAAGCCAGCCTTGCCATTGATCAAAGGTATAGCTCATATTACCGGTGGTGGCTTTGTGGGCAACATACCTCGCATCTTGCCCGAAGGGGTTGCTGCTCACCTTAAAAAGCATTCCTGGGACATCCTGCCGATTTTCAAGCTCATTCAGAAAGAAGGCGCTATAAAAGAAGCGGAAATGTATCAGGTGTTCAATATGGGGATAGGCATAACCATTGTTTGTTCCCCCCGGCAGGTAGCCAAGATTGTCAGTATCCTGCCTCAGGCTAAAATCATCGGCGGGATAATCAAGAGAGAAGCCGAGGAAAGAGTAATACTAGATTAAGGAGGTCCTGTGCGCGCCATAATTAGTGTTTCGGACAAATCAGGTGTGGTTGACCTCGCCCGAGGTCTAAAAGAGCTGGGCATTGAGATATTCAGCACGGGTGGGACCAAGAAGTCTTTAGAACCTGCTGGAGTAAAAATACATGGCATCTCGGAGCTTACTGGCTTTCCTGAGATACTCGATGGGCGGGTAAAGACTTTGCATCCCGCAGTGCATGGAGGCATCTTAGCCCGACGCGACCTTCCCCAGCATTTATCCCAACTAACTCAGAACCGCATTGAACTCATTGACATGGTGGTGGTCAACCTCTATCCCTTTGTGGAAACAGTGACCAGGGCTGAAGTTTCCTTAGACGAGGCGCTGGAGAACATCGATATCGGCGGACCGAGCATGATCCGCTCCGCAGCCAAAAATTTCCCCGCCGTCTTGGTAGTAGTCGACCCCGGGGATTATGACGCAATCCTGCAAAAGCTGCGCCAAGGCAATATAGATTTAGGATATAGGAAGCGGTTAGCCCACAAAGCCTTCCAGCATGTTGCCCTTTATGATACAGCCATCGCTCAATACCTTACCGAAGAAATTCTCCCCAAAGAAATGACCATAGCCTTAAGAAAGGCTCGTGGCCTCCGCTACGGCGAGAATCCTCATCAAAAAGCTGCCTTTTACATTGAGCAAAATGTCAAGCAGAGACAAAGTGGTTTGGGGTCTTTGGAACAACTTGGCGGACCCGAAATCTCCTTCAACAACCTCCTCGATTTAGATGCTGCTCTGAATCTGCTGGCCGACTTCAGGGACCCCGCCATTGCCATCATAAAGCATAATAATTCCTGTGGACTCGCCTCGCATAATGACTTAGCCGAGGCTTACCGACGAGCTTTAACTGGCGACCCTGTCGCTGCCTTTGGTGGTATAGTTGCCAGCAACCGGATTATTAATCTGGCTACGGCTCAAGAGATAGATAAGACCCATTACGATGTCATTGTTGCTCCGGGATACCAGAAGAAAGCTCTGGAATTGCTGAAACGAAAGGAAAGCCTGCGCCTTACTAAAATCGCCCCTTATCGTCCTTCGTCCTCCAAATCCCACCTCGACTTTCGCCGCGTCAGGGGCGGCTTTCTGGCCCAGACGCCAGACACTTTGACCAAAGCCGAACTCAAGCCTCGCACGGTGACCAAGCGCCAACCCAACAAGGCAGAGCTATCAGACCTGCTCTTTGCCT